>Ga0180438_10000361_pt1 | contig 89750 bp, 72 predicted proteins | sample SS_ome_12_FD_132455 | JGI IMG/M metagenome (GOLD analysis project Ga0180438, IMG submission 132455) | Hypersaline lake sediment archaeal communities from the Salton Sea, California, USA - SS_3_D_2 metaG | ecosystem: Environmental > Aquatic > Non-marine Saline and Alkaline > Hypersaline >... | reverse complement strand
TGCTGTGATCTTCATAGCAGCATTGTATAGACTTTTTCAAAAAGCGCAAGTTGCCTATTTTAACATTTAAGAAAGTCGCAAATCATCTTGTGGCACTTGAGTGAGACGTTACGAAAAAACAAACCCAATATTCAAATGGTCAAATCGGCATAAATTCTTATTTGAAAGGATTTTATAGCAATATACTGCCCGGTGAGGCACGAAAAAACAAAGCCAAACAAACCCAATCTCGTTTAGCCCCCAGTCCTGTGCTGGGGGGCTGAAACCTTAGTTGAAAAAACAAAGCCAATTTGCCGAAGGGATAAATAGACGTAAGGCCTTACTTGAAAGGAGTTTATATCAATAAACCACCCTGCCGGGCAATTAAAAACAAAGCCAATTTGTCGAGTAAGCAGGAAATTGCAAGCCATCCCCATCCCGATATGCGACAATCGGTATGAGGCTGCCACCCGGCAAACGTTAACGTTCGGATTAAGTACGTCCTTAGTGAGTATTGAATATCAACGATCTCAGAAGATAATCGGTGGGGCATTCTTAAATAATCAATAGAAAATAGTAAATAATCAATTAAAAAGTGCCCGAGACTGGAGTCGAACCAGCACGACCCGAAGGTCACTAGCCCCTCAAGCTAGCGCGTCTGCCTATTCCGCCACCCGGGCGTCGGAATGATTATTGATTATTGATTAATGATTGTCAATTCTCAATTTGGAGATTGAAAAAATAATCGTATTGAAGATAAAGCCCGCAAAAAAAGTGTGATTTGGGGCAAAAAACGCAACACTAAAAAAATTAGGAAATATTATATTATATCCAAATTTTTATTGACTTTGGTCTCGAATAGACTAATATTTATTATTATGAGAAGAAAAATGCTTTCAACATCCTGTCCTTCCTGCGGATTGCCGATGCAGACGGCGGCTATGTCATGTACGGCCTGCGGGGTCAAAATCGAAGGTAATTTCAGCGAGACTTTCTTTAACAGGCTATCGCAGGAAGATCAGGAATTCCTCGAACAGTATCTTTTAGCCGGTTTCAGCATAAAGACACTGGAGCAGAGCAGTTCGCTGGGATACGCCGCTATACGCTCCAGGCTGGACAGGCTAATCGCGAACTACCAGGCATTGGCAAAAATGGACGCCCAGAAAAAGGCCGTCTTAGAGCAATTGCGCAAAGATGAAATCAGCGTTGCCGAGGCTAAAGAGAAACTTGAAGAACTTACGGGAGAATAAAAATGGAAAACGTATCGAATGTGTCCTCGGAAGAAGAACTCCTGAAGCTGCGTGACGAAGGCAAGATAAGCGAGCAGGAATACGCGGAACTGCTCGGGTCGATAAGGCGGTCGCATGGGAATAATTCCAGCAGGGAATTGCCCGCCGAACCGCAATTCCAGGCTTTTCGCAAGCGCATCCTGGTCGGCGGTTTTATTATCTGTATCTTAGGAGTGATTTTCGGATTGATACTCGATGTTCCCCTGGTTTGGGGGCTTGGATTTTTAGGAATAATTGTTATTCCGCTTAAGTCTCGCATTAACAACAAACTTCGACAGCAAAAGCAAGACTCTTAGACATCGTTTGGGAGATTAAAAATGGAGAACATATCGAACATCTCGTCGGAAGAGGAACTGTTGCAGCTTCGCAACGACGGCAAGATAAGCGAGGCCGAATATCAGGAACTGCTTGCTGCAATAAGAAAATCACCTGCGAAAGAGACTAAAGAAACTGTGAGAGCAGGAAAATTTATTAGTCTGAAAAATGTCCCCTGGCAAATCTGGGTTGTGGTTGCTCTTTTAGCTCTTGTGGGCATAGGAAACTTTCTATACATACCGCAACAGCCAATGGCACTCATATGGTTGGGATGGAAATGCCTTCTCATTTTGGGCTTGCTGAAAAGATGGCGATGGGTCTTTTGTTTGTTTGTGATTATCGGCATAGTACATGTTTTGTACTTTTTGCTCCAGGCACCTGTAGTTGCATCAATAAATCTTGCCATGGTAGTTCTCGTCTTGAGTTCATATCGCTTTTACTTTCTTGGCCAGGCTGAATATGGAAAATAATAGGTGCAATAGAGAAATGTAGAGTGCTTTTGGGAGAATGAGAAATGGAAAACGTATCGAACATATCATCAGAAGAGGAATTGCTGGAGCTTCGCAATGACGGCAAGATTAGCGAAGAAGAGTACGAAGAGCTTCTTGAGACGCTGCGAAAGACTTCCAAAGCTGATATTAGTCCAGTCGCTCAAGAACAACCAGGACCGGTTCGTACTTGTGGGCTGTCAATTGCATCCTTGGTCTTCGCACTCGTTCTTGGGCCTTTCGGCCTTATTCCAGCTGCGATTTGTGGACATCTGGCACTTCGAAAAATAAAGAAGGATGCTACTTTAGGAGGTCGAGGATTGGCATTAGCCGGGCTGATTGTGGGATACAGTATTTTTGGCCTTACTATTGTTCTGAGTATTCCTATCTTAGTACCTGTGCTGGCCTATCGTTCTGCCGCCATGAATCCGCCGGGTGAAATTGTAGTTACCGAAATCAGACAATATCCCCTTGATAATATAGAGGGGCTGATAACTCAATCAGGCGTTAATATCGATAAGCAAATTTCAAGTGACGGCAACGGTTCTTTACGAATTGAAGCAACAGAACCAATAACTATCTCACTGTTTGACACGGGAGACATAGACATCGAGAATGCACGGCTCATTTATCAGGCACAAATTCGGACACAAGACGTAGACAAAGAAGCTCTTCTGGAGATGTGGTGTCATTTCCCCGGTAAAGGCGATTTTTTCTCCAGAGATCCCACACCAGTTTGGGGCACCACAGCCTGGACGAGACATGAAACCCTATTCTTTTTGAAGAATGGCGAGAATCCCGATAACGTAAGATTGAATCTGTTCATAAACGGCAGAGGGACAGTGTGGATTGACGATATCCGGTTATTGAAAGGAACATTACCATGAAGCCATGTCGCGATTGTCAGACTAACGTGAGTGAGCAGGCGCTGGCCTGTCCGAAGTGCGGCGCCCCTTTTCCGGCAAGAGAAAAATGGGATGGATGGGGCTTCGAGTACAAATCCGGGATAACAATTGCCGGGCTGCCTCTCGTTCACATTTCTTTCAAGTATGTCCCGGGTCGAGGCCCGGTGCCGGCGAGAGGAATCATCGCCATCGGCCAATTTGCTATCGGTATTGTCAGTATCTCTCAGTTTGGAATAGGCGTTGTCAGTGTCAGCCAGTTCACCATAGCGGGATTCGCGCTGGCGCAATTTGCTCTGGCGTATTCATTGATTGCCCAGATGGGTTTATTTTTCGGCCAGGGACACGGGCAACTGGTTCGGAATGTTTTAGATCTGATACGTCAATTGTAAATAGCTCCCATTGCCTGCCGTTATGCAACAAATTGCTACATACCTCTTTCGTTGTCCCAGAGCAGGACCTGGAGGCGCTGTGAGAATGCGAAGCCGACGAGCTTGCACATATCAGCAACCATCGGGGATTTGGCCAAGAATTCATCTCTTGTGGCTGCTTGCGGCATTAACATCACCTTTCCGCTGTCAACATTACCAATTTTATCGAGCAGCTCCTGTATTTCCGGCAGGTCATTTACAGAGTCAACGACGAATTTGAGTTGATAGTTATAATTGTCGATCAGCTCTCCAAGAACAGCAAGGTCGAGTTTCGAATTCTTGTGAATTGCGGCTAACTTCGCATCGTCCGGCACAGAATTGCTCAGCTTCGGACTGATACTCATTAGATCGCAGGGCATATCAGGAATATAAGCGATGCCGGCGGTTTCGATGGTTATATGTTTGCCAACTGCTTTTAGTACCCTGACTAATTGTGGCAAATCCGGATCAACCATCGGCTCGCCGCCGGTGACTACCACGAACCGGCAAGGCCATTTTTGAACGGTGCTGACAATCTCATCCGTGCTGTACTGCTGCCCCGCTTCTTTTGACCAGGCATATTTTGTATCGCACCATCGGCAGCGTAAGGGACAACCCGCAAGGCGTATGAACACACTCGGTACACCGGCCAGAAATCCTTCGCCCTGCAAAGAATAGAATATCTCGTTAACACTCATTATTCATTAATACTCCGGATTCCCGCCTCCGCGGGAATGACAAGATTAAGTAATATATTCAATAGGATCTTTTAAGCCAGCTTCGGTAAATCCTTTCAGCCTCAATCGGCAGGAGTCGCATCGGCCGCAACTTCTGCCCTGCTGGTCCGGGTCGTAACAACTGTGGGTCAGGTAGTAATCGACGCCGAGTTTTGTGCCGGTCTGAATAATTTGGGCTTTTGTCATTTCGATAATGGGTGTGTGGATATTATATCGTCCTTTGCCTTCGACAGCCGCCGCAGTGGCGAGATTTGCAGTCTTCTCGAAAGCAGCAATAAATTCGACCCGACAATCGGGATAACCACTGTAATCGGTAGAATTGACGCCGATAAAGATATCGAATGCTCCCAGAACCTCTGCCCAGGCAAGGGCATAGCTCAGGAATATCGTATTGCGGGCCGGGACGTAAGTTACCGGGATTTGGGAAAAACTATCTACCTCGACTCTATCTCTGGGGACATCAATGGCCTTATCGGTCAGGGCTGAGCCGCCGAAAGCAGCTAAGTCGATCTCGATTATGCGATGTCCAGCCACTCCGAGGGATTCAGCTACCTTTTTTGCGGCTTCGATTTCCCGCTTATGCCGCTGGCCATACGCAAACGTCAAAGCATAACACTGAAATCCACCACTGCACGCTATGGCCAAAGTTGTGGCCGAATCCAGACCTCCACTCAACAAAACTACAGCTTTTTTACCACTCACAAGTCTAACCTGCTCAATCATAAGATTGTCGAAATAATATATATACCTAAGATTTTGGCTGTATTCAACAGTTTTAGCCGGTTTTTACAATCTTTATGCCGGGTAGATTTTCATTATTTTCTTATGCGAATTATTACTTGTCCCACAGCAGAATCTTTATTATACTATAGCACGAATTTTTATAAGGCGGCTAAGAGAATAATGGGCGAGCAGGCTGAAATAGAATTGTTCGATAACCCCCGCCCCGAGAGGGATTATCGTATAACTATCAGATGTCCCGAGTTTACGAGCGTTTGTCCTCGAACGGGCCAGCCTGATTTCGGCGAAATTGTTATCGAATACTGTCCCGATAAATCATGTATTGAGCTTAAGAGCCTGAAATTTTATATGCAAAGCTATCGGAGCAAGGGGATTTTTTACGAGGCCCTGACGAACGACATACTGGACGATTTGTCTGGTTTATGCAAACCTCGCTGGATGAAGGTGACCTCCCGATTTACACCTCGCGGCGGGATAACTACTGATGTGGTTGCAGAATACCAGGAGAAGAAATAAATTGTATAAGTAATGATTTACTAAATACTAATTACAGAGGTGATACAATGGGGATAATATTCCATTGCGAGCATTGTAGGAAAAAAATAGAAGCAGCAGACAACGCGGGAGGCAAATGGGGCAAGTGCCCTTCATGTCATAATAAGGTGTATGTCCCCGGCACGGCCGTAGGTGAAGAATTAAAACTCGCTCCAATAAATGAGAGCGACCTGGAAAGAGAAAGACGGCTGATGGCCGAAACGTACAAGCTTACACAGGACATACTGAAAGAAAGGGACATTCCGGACGGCCCGGCTCCTGTTACAGGGGCGGTTTATGATATGGGTGATAAGGAATTGACACAAAACATAATCCTGTATATCAGGCAAATGGTTAACGGTGATTTGGACGAAGCAGAGAGAACCGCCGCATTGATCTCTCCTTTCAGTCATCGGGCAGAGACGATTATTGACCGAATAGCGCTTAGTGAGATACCCGAACCGGAACTGGCCGATGTTCCTCCGCAGGTACTTGCAGGCTCGATAAGGACTTTGCGAGAAACAATAGGCTGACCCGAATAAAATTTTACAAATCCGGCTAAATGCGTCCTAAAATACACCTTTAATCTGCAACTCTCACGTCGTTTTTTCGGTCCAAATAAAACGTTATATCACAGAGCCCCTTTTATTTGGTTTAAATGATCACGTTTCTTATATTTTACGTAGATATATATAAGAGACAACCTGATTTAACCTCAGAATAAACTTGGAGGGAAATTTACTATGACCAGAGAGACAACGGCAGTTCACGTCACTCATGAAACCATAGATAAGGTCGGTGGTATCGGTGCCGTTCTGCATGGTTTCTTCACAAGTAAGCCTTATCTTGAAGCGGTCGAACGCTCTATACTCATCGGTCCGTTGTTTACCACCGAAGGCTCTGCTTCAGAAAGATTGGGTGAAAACAGCGAAGTTCTTTACTCGTCAATCGATGAATTTGTCAATACAGGATACGCTCCGGCCTTCCATAAGATTGAAAATTTCTACAATGCAGGAATTGTTTACGGCAGACGTACTTTTGTTGACAAGAAGACGGGCATAGTAAGTTCACCTGAAGTTGTGCTGGTCGATGTAAGACATATCGACAAGGGAGTGATGAACGAATTTAAAAGGCGATTGTTCGAAGAATTCGGTATCCAAAGTCATTTATTCGAAAACCTATGGGAATTTGAGCAGTATATCAGATTGGCTCCGGTTGCGATTGCCATACTCAAAGCGATCGGAGCAGCCGAGGATTCTACCATAATAATGGCACATGAGTTCATGGGAATGCCGACCGCACTGGCAGCCATACTTGAGCCAGCGTGTAACTTCAAAACAGTTTTCTATGCTCATGAAGTGGCCACGATGCGGCGTATAGTAGAAGAGCACCCGGGCCACGATACGATGTTTTATAACGTCATGAAAAAGGCCCACAATGATGGTCTTTATGTCAACGAAGTGTTTGGGGACCAGGGTACTTATTTCAAGCATTCTCTCGTGGAGGCATCAAAATACTGTGATCGTATATGCGCAGTCGGCGATTATGTCGTAGATGAATTGCGCTTCCTCGCGCCGGAATTTGAAACTGCCGATATAGATATAGTCTATAACGGTATCCCGGCATACGAAATCAGTCTTGCCGAAAAGCTCGCATCAAGAGCAAAACTGCAGCAATATTGCGAGAACCTTTTAGGATATAAGCCGGATTATATTTTCTCACACGTTACAAGACTCGTAAGAAGCAAAGGATTGTGGCGTGATTTACGGGTGCTGGAACACATCGAACGCGAGTTCAGGACTCAGGGCAAGACAGGTGTACTGTTCGTGCTTTCGACTGAAGTAGCACAGCGTCGAAGCCGGGACATTCATAGTATGGAGTCTTCTTATAATTGGCCTGTGGCTCATCGTGAAGGCTGGCCGGATTTATCCGGCGGAGAGGCTTATTACTATACGGCAGTGCAGCAATTTAATACCAGAAGCAGGAATATGAAGATCATCTTCATTAACCAGTTCGGTTTTGAGCCCAGAAGATGCGGTCAAAAGATGCCGGGCGATATGGAATTTATGGACATTCGCAAGGGAACGGATGTTGAGTTTGGCCAGAGCATTTATGAGCCGTTCGGGATTGCCCAGCTTGAGCCTTTGACTTTCGGCGGCATTTGCGTATTCAGCAGTGTATGCGGATGTTTAGGTTTCCTGCGGGATGTATCCGGCCCGGAAAATGTCAAGAACGTTATTGTCGCCGACTATACTGACCTGGAAGTCGCTGACTATATCGACATTGAAGACCTGATACAAATCGACCGTTCGATGCGTGACCGGATAGAAGCAAGTCAGAGCGAGAAGGTCGCAATGCAAATATGCTCACGATTACCGAAAGACGAGTCCGAAATTGAAAGTCTGCTTAAAACCGGTTATGAACTTGCAAAGAATATGAGCTGGGAGGTGGTAGTTAATAATTATCTGCTCAACAGCGTGCGTAAGATTCCCGATAAAATCAGTCTCTCATGAATCGTTCCAGTTTTGTTGCATTAGACCTGTGCTCAGAGTTAACAGATTCTGATTGCCGAGGTTTGTAAAAAGTCCTTGATAAAACAACCGCTCTCGTGCTATAATATTGTTAGCTTGAGATGTAAAGACAGGTCAGAATTGCCACGATAATTCTTCATCTGTATAACTTGATTCTATTTCATAGCATCACAGCCATAACGTTCTCAAGCGGTTGTTGACAATAGATACAGGACAAGTAATGGAGAGCAGGTAAATGAGAAAAGCAGCATTTTCAATTCTTGCCCTGCTCTTATTCTCGATAGCGTCAAAATCTGAAGTAACAGTCGCGGCCCCCTGCCGCTGTGTCCCGAATGAAATAATTGTAAAATTTTACGGCCAGGCCACTGATATAATCGAAAAACAACTACACCTTCGGAACCAGGCAGGTATTCCGAACTTCTCTCCCCTGTCATCTCATTTGTCTCACTTAAATGCAAAATACAACGTTAACCAAATTAAACCTCTACTAAAGAACTTTCGAACAAACCAGTTAAAGCTCAAATCACTCAGAGAAGAAAAAGGCAAGTTAGCATCGAATAAACACAAACGCATCCTCGAAAGACTCAAGCGTGCTCCTAAAACTGCGAAAGTTCCCAACCTTGGCTGTATATACCAGATTCGTCTTGACTGCAGATACCGGCAAACAGTTGAAGAAGCACTTGAGGAGTATAGAAGTAATCCATATGTCGAATATGCCGAGTTGAACCACATTATCTCGGCAAATTCGATCCCAAATGATCCGCTGTATGCCGACCAATGGTCTTTAGGGAAGATAACCGCTCAAGAAGCCTGGGACATTTACACCGGAAGCTCACAGACGATAGTCGCTGTTTTGGATACGGGTGTAGACTATAACCACAGAGATTTATGTGAAAACATGTGGATAAACGAAACCGAGCTGAATGGGGCTATCGGGATAGACGATGACAATAATGGTTATATTGACGATATATACGGCTACAACTTCATTTATAACAACAGCGATCCTATGGATGACAACGGTCACGGCACTTACTGTTCCGGTATAATCGCCGCCGGGGGAAATAACAATTACGATATCACGGGCATTTGCTGGAATGCAAGAATAATGGGCCTTAAGATTATGGGAATGTTGGAAGATGGAAGCACATCCGATGCAGCAGTTGCTATTTATTACGCCGTGGAAAATGGAGCAGATGTTATTTCCAATAGCTGGAGTATACAAAATGATTCCAAGTTACTGAAGGATGCTATTGATTACGCTCACAGCCAGGGCGTAATAATAGTAGCATCGGCCGGTAATGACGGCATAAATGTACCCCAGTATCCGGCTGCTTACTCAAATGTGATTTCCGTTGCGGCAACTGAATCGGATGACCGAAGGTGTCAATGTTCCAATTATGGCGACTGGGTGGATATAGCCGCACCCGGCGCAGATGTTTTATCACTGAGCATAGATGGAACGTTAATTGGTATATCCAACGATAAGTACACGACTATTTTATCAGGAACATCGGCTGCCTGTCCCCTTATTGCCGGCGCTTGCGCTCTTTTACTTTCAACCAATCCGCTAATGACTTACGATCAGGTTTATGATGTATTAACGAGAACGGCGGATCCGATTTCACCCGGAATCTGTCTTTCGAATGGAAGGATAAACCTTTCGGAAGCAATGCAAGCGGTCGTCCCCTCTCGGGGGTATATCAGTTTCGATAGCGACTATTATGCCAGTGGCGGTGTTGTAGGCATGTTTCTGGCGGATTGGGATATCAAGGGAAAAGGCAGCCAGGTAGCAACTGTAATGACAAGAGGAGGGGATTTGGAAAAGGTTGTTCTGGCCGAATCCGGTTCCGTATCAGGTATTTTCATCGGTAGTATCTCAACTGACCCCGGCGAAATAAACATAGCAGATGGCATCGTTCAAGTTTCATCTGATGAGATAATTACAGCAACATATTTCGATGTCAACGACGGAACCGGCAATCCCGATGCAACTCTGGACAGTGCTATTACAGATTCTCAACCACCGGGGCTTTTGGATGTTCTGATTGAGACAAAGGGGCATGTGGTTTATCTTACGTTCGCGACCGACGAACCGACTAAAGCACAGATTCGTTATGGTCTCGTACAAGGGGGACCATATCCTTCAGTACGAGAAGATGCTGTAATGGCCAATGAACATATTGTCAAGCTCCAGAGCCTCTCTTTGAATACGGCTTACTATTTCGTCATTGACCTAGTCGATATAGTAGGCAACAAGGTCACAGCGGACAATGGAGGTCTTTGTTATTCGTTTACGACATCGGAGGAATTTGCCGGTTATCTGGTGCCGGACGTCTATCCTACAATTCAGGCTGCGATAGACGACGCCTCAGATGGTGATATTATTTGGATTGCCAACGGGCAATACTCTGGAGAAGGAAACTTCGAAATCGACTTCAAGGGAAAGGCTATCACGGTAAAAAGCAAAAACGGTCCACAAAATTGTATTATAGACTGTCAATTCAAGGGCCGCGGTTTCGATTTCCATAATGGTGAAAACAACAGTTCCGTGCTGGATGGTATTCAAATTATCAATGGACTTGCCGGCGGTTCTGGTGGTGGTATCAAATGCACGGCAAGCAGTCCGATGATAATCAATTGTATAATCACGGCATGCACAACCGGAGAGTATGGTGGTGGCATGTGTAATTCTTACAGCAGCTCGCCAATCCTGACCAACTGTACATTCAGCAAAAATTCTGCCGAATCCAAACTTTCCGCTCTCGGCAGCGGCGGTGGAATCTGTAATTTGGTTCACAGCAGCCCTGTACTGACCAATTGCATTTTCAGCAATAATTTTGCCAACTATAGCGGAGCTGGTGTATATAACTTCGAGAATAGCAATCCGGCTTTAATTAGGTGCACTTTTACTGTAAACACCGCCCGACATGGCGGCGGCATGTATAACTGTTACGACAGCAGACCAATTCTGACAAACTGTATATTCAGCAGTAATCTGGCCGAATACGGCGGTGCCGTCAAAAACAGCGAGGCCATATCCACTCTAATAAACTGCACATTATACAGCAATTCGGCGGAGATGGGCGGGGGAATATGGAATGGATGGGGCGGCAGTGCTGAATTGACTAACTCAATTCTCTGGAATAACAGCGATATCTATGGCATGACCGAATCGGCACAGATTAATAATGCACACGGCAGCAGGATTTCAGTCATCAATTATTGTTGTTTGCAGGGCTTCAGCGGCGCACTCGGGGGGATTGGAAACATAGGCTCCGATCCGCTCTTTATAGCTCCGGAAGATGGCGATTATCACTTGAAAAGTGCTGGCTGGCGCTGGGACATCGAACGCCAGCGCTGGCACTACGATGAAATAACCAGTCCATGTATCGACGCGGGTAATCCGGGCTCACCATTGGATGGTGAATTGTTGAATATACCTGACGGCCCTTCTAATTTGTGGGGTACCAACCTGCGTATCAATATGGGCTGCTTCGGCGGCACAAACAAGGCCAGTGTACCACCTCATGGCTGGAGTTTGCTGGCAGATATAAATAACGATGGGCTTGTCAACTCGAAGGATTTTGCTTTACTGGTTCAATCCTGGATGAAAAGCGAAAGCCAACAGCCCGGTGATTTGGACCGAAATGACACAGTAAACTCGGCTGATCTTGCCCTGTTGACAGAAGATTGGCTCAAATACGTAAAACCCCCTGTCGTAAATATCATAAAGCCGCAAAACAACGAGGTTCTTGTTATGCAACCGGCCGATATTGATATCGAAGCAGTAGCAGAGGTTGTTATCGGCGCCATTATAAAGGTAGAATTTTTTGTCAATCACAGGAAAATCGGTGAGGATATTGACGGTTCCGATGGATGGGTGGCTAACTTTAATCAAAGTGCAAGGGGAACATATATCCTAACAGTAACAGCGACAGACAACCGGGGAATAACTGCTACTTCATCTCCCGTAGAAATCGTCATTATCCCACCATAACAAATTCGTTGAATCAAAAAGTGCTTGACCGAGTGCCGAAAAGTCGCTAAGCTATCTTAATCGTGGGCAATATCGAAGACAAACCAATAATCGGCATAATGGGTGGTATCGGCTCCGGCAAAAGTACCGTGGCGACTGAATTTGCAAAGTTAGGTTGTAAAGTTATTGATGCCGACGAAATTGCCCATGAGCTGCTCAAGAGAGACGCTATTAAAGAAAAAATTGTGGCCTTTTTTGGCCGGGATGTTACAGATCCCAGCGGGAATATTGATCGTAAGAGATTAGGTAAAATAGTATTTGCCGATTACGATAAGCTGACGATACTTAATGGAATAATCCATCCTCTTGTTTTAGAGCGTGCTGAAGAACTTATAGAGCAGTATAAGCAACAAAATCAAATAAAAGCAATCGTGCTGGATATGCCATTGTTAGTAGAAATCGGCTGGGCCGAGCGGTGCAACAAGTTAATTTTTGTCAATTGCAAAGAAAAAATAAGGGCAGAAAGGGCCAAAAAAATGGGTTTTGACAAAAATCAGCTTAAAAATCGAGAAAATTTTCAGATTTCTCTGGACAATAAGGTAGCACTCGCCGATAATACGGTAGAAAACAATTCTGACTTCTCGGCAATGGTCAGACAGGTCGCTGATATTTTCTCTGATATTATGAATAATGGGTAAGCGGGGTTTTTAACAGTCCAATCGATTTTATAATTACCCGTTTATAAAAATAGGTTTTTTCTACTATTCAATATTCAAATCTTATTGAATTCCTACGGGAAGATTTTTCTGTAGAAGGATACCTCAAACACTTTTTTTAGTGGGATGAGATTCACAGGAGTAATAAAACTAGTTTGACGAATAAAAAGGAGTCATGATGGCTAAGGCTGTAAAAAGCACAACCAAAAAACGCAAGAGCAAGAAGAAAAAGGCAGTTGCCAAAGAACAAACTGTCCCAAAGCAGGAAGAACAGACACCACAGGAAAATGAAGTAGCTACGGGTACGGCTGTTGAAACGGCTACGGATGCTGGTACGGCTACGGCCACAGTTGATGAACCTGTTGCTGTAGATGCAGAAGACGAAGCCAAAAAAGCCAAGAAAGCTGAAGAAGAATCCACTCACGCCAAATACGAACGGATTAAAAAAGGCAGCTTATATTTGACGGATTTACAGAAACTCACCGTTGCAGAACTGCATGATCTTGCCAAAAATGAAGGTATCACGGAATACAGCGCGCTGAAAAAGCAGGATCTGATCTTCAGAATTCTTAAGGAACGTATTAACCAGAGCGGGCTTATGTACGGGGAAGGTGTGCTGGAAGTGCTCCCGGACGGTTACGGATTCCTGCGAAATCAGGATTATAACTACTTATCATCTTCGGACGACATTTATGTTTCCCCGTCTCAGATAAGGCGTTTCGGCCTGCGAACGGGAAATATCGTGTCCGGTCAGATCAGACCCCCTAAAGATTCGGAAAAGTACTTTGCTCTGTTGCGTGTCGAAGCTATTAATTACGAAGATCCCGACAATCTTGCTGATAAAGTTGTCTTTAGCGACTTGACACCGTTGCATCCGGAAGAGCGTTTTATGCTCGAAACCACGGCCGAAGAGTTGAATATGCGGATCATCGATTTAGTAACTCCTGTTGGCAGAGGTCAGCGAGGTCTGATAGTTGCTCCACCTCGAACCGGTAAAACAATCCTGCTGCAAAAGATTGCGAACGCACTAAGCGCAAATCACCCTGATGTGAAATTGATTGTGCTGCTTATTGACGAACGACCGGAAGAAGTTACGGAAATGCAGCGAAAGACGGCTGACGATGTTGAGGTCATAAGTTCGACTTTCGATGAACCGGCCGCACGCCACTGTCAGGTTGCGGAAATCGTAATCGAAAAAGCAAAGCGACTTATCGAATACGGCACAGATGTAGTAATTCTTCTCGATTCGATAACACGCCTTGCACGAGCATATAATACCGAGATGCCGCACTCCGGCAGAATTCTCACCGGTGGTGTCGATGCCGGTGCTATGCAGATGCCAAAGCGGTTTTTCGGTGCGGCAAGAAACGTCGAAGAAGGCGGCTCGCTGACTATTTTCGCGACGGCATTAATCGACACCGGTTCGAAAATGGACGAGGTTATTTTCGAAGAATTCAAAGCAACCGGAAATATGGAGCTGCATCTTGACAGGCGACTTGTTGACAGAAGGATTTGGCCGGCCATAGACATCAGCCGAAGCGGAACCAGGCGGGAAGAGCTGTTGCTCGATCCTAAAGAGCTTCAGCTTGTATACAGGCTCCGAAGGGTTCTGAGCGAGCTGAATCCCGTTGAAGCGGTCGAGCTGCTGAAAAGCAGACTTGCCAAGACCCGGACAAACGGGGAATTCCTGATGACAATGAACCTCGATTAGATTCGACAGCAATCGCAAAGTCTGTTTTCGTATTTTGCGTCCGATTGATTGCTTTACATTGTTGCTGCCTTTTATTAATATAACACTCCGGCCCACGCATTGAGCCGGAGTTTTTTATGAACGATTATTTAAAACTGATAAACCATGAGTGAGCAACTCTCGAAAACATACGAATCCAAAACGATTGAGCGCCAGGCTGACGAGATATGGTCTTCGCATTCATACTTTCACGCTGAACCGCATCCTGACGGCCAAGATGGTAAAGCTTTCACAATCGTAATCCCCCCGCCCAACGTTACGGCACCACTGCATCTGGGGCACGCGTTAAATAACACGCTGCAGGACATCCTGATTCGTTTCCGCCGGATGCAGCAATACAATACGCTCTGGATGCCGGGCACCGACCATGCGGGCATCGCTACTCAAACGGTTGTCGAGAAGCGAATACTTTCCGAAGAAGGAAAACGCCGGACCGATTTCGAGCGGGATGAGTTTGTCGGACGTGTCCAGGCATGGAAAGACGAGTATGAAGCACGCATTATCGAACAATTGAAGGCGATGGGCTGCTCCTGCGACTGGCAGCGAACGCGGTTTACGATGGATGAAATGTGCGTAAAGGCCGTTCGCAGCGCATTTTTCAAGCTCTTTAAGGATGGGCTTATATATCGCGGCAAAAGGCTGGTCAACTGGGACCCGGCCACGCAAACAGTGCTGGCCGATGATGAAGTCGAGCATGAGACGGTTCAGGGGCATTTCTGGTATCTGAGTTATCCGCTCGTAGAGCCGGTTGAAATCGAAGGTGAGCAGGTTGAGCATGTTACCGTAGCCACGACCCGGCCGGAAACAATGCTCGGTGATACAGCCGTGGCGATGAATCCCAATGACCCGCGTGCAAAATATCTTGTGGGCAAAAAAGTCCGGCTTCCGATTGTCGGACGTATCATCCCTATTATTGCAGATGAGCATGTAGTTCTGCCCGATCCAAACAGCGAAGATGAAAAGGCAAGGTTCTCGACCGGTTTTCTGAAAGTTACGCCGGCCCACGATCCGGATGACTGGGAAATCGGCCAGAGACATGGACTGCCGGTAATTAATGTCATGGCCCCTGACGGCTCGATAAGCGATAAATACGGCTGGGAAGATACTAATGAGCCGGAAGCACAAGCATTGCTCGGAATGGATCGCTTCGAAGCGCGCGAGGCTGTTGTCGAATTTTTCCGTCAGGAAAATCTGCTGGAAGATGTACGCGAATATGTCCACGAAGTCGGGCACAGTTATCGCAGTCATGTACCAATTGAGCCATATCTGTCCGACCAGTGGTACATCGCTGTGAAGAAACCTATCGAGCACTTGGCGGATAAATTCGGCTCCGGGCTTATCGAGGGCACAGATGTACCGGTCAATTCCTTAGCCGGTCTTGCCTTGAAGCCCCTGCTTGACGGCCGGCTGCGGTTTACGCCGGAACGCTACGCAAAAACCTATCAAACATGGCTGGAGAACCTCCGTGACTGGCCCATCAGCCGCCAACTCTGGTGGGGACATCGAATACCTATATGGGCTAAATCCGTCGATAAAGACAGAGTAAAAGACGAGATTTCACATTTCACTGATAAATTACATTCGGTAACAATGGATTCGGACGATGGCTCGATAACTTATGTCTCAACAGGGGCGGGACATGAGGATGTTGAAAAACAACTCGAAGCCAATGGCTGGATACAAGACAATGATGTCCTGGATACCTGGTTTTCATCGGCGCTTTGGCCGTTTAGTACGATGGGCTGGCCGGAGGATACGCTGGAACTCAAGACGTTTTATCCGGGCGATGTGCTTTGCACGGCACGCGAGATTATTACGCTGTGGGTTTCGCGGATGGTAATGATGGGGCAATATTGTGCCGGCGATATTCCCTTCAGCGATGTGTATATTCACGCAATGATTCAGGATGGTCAGGGCCGCAAGATGTCCAAGAGCCTCGGCAATGGAATCGACCCGCTGGTTGCCATCGACAGCCACGGAGCCGATGCGATGCGATTTACCCTCGCCAGTATGGCAACGGATACGCAGGATATAAGGATGCCGGTGGCGGCAATGACACTGCCGGATGGGCGACAGGCCAATACATCGCCTAAGTTCGATATCGGGCGAAACTTCTGCAACAAGCTTTGGAACGCCTCGCGTTTTGCAATGATGAATCTTGACGGTATTGATCCGGCCGGTTTCGATCCGGACAAAATGGATATAACCGACAAGTGGATTCTATCCCGCCTGACGCAAACGATTGCTGAGACAACAAGTTCTTTAGAAGAATTCAAATACAGCGAGCCTTTAGCACAGATTTACAGGTTCTTCTGGAACGACTTTTGCGACTGGTATCTCGAGTGGGCCAAGCCGCGAATGCAGGATGAGCAGAAACGGCCGATAGCCCAGAATATTCTTGCTTTTGTGCTGGATCAGACTTTGCGTCTCCTGCATCCGTTCATTCCTTTTATTACCGAGGGGATATTCCAGAAACTCAATGAAATCGCTCCGGTCAGGCGGCTTGAAGGAATAATGGGGGCAAATAATGCCGATGCTCTGGTCGTCGCAGAATGGCCTCAAAGAGTTGATGGCCTGCAAGATGCGGACGCTGAGAAACAAATTGATATAATACAGACAATAACTCGTACCGTACGGGATATCAGAAGCAATCGGAATATATCACCGAAGGAACTTTTGGTTGTATCGGCTAAGTCCCAGCAGGAAATTGTCGAGATTCTTGAACGAAATTCGGAACTTATCAGCCAATTGGCCGGTATAAAGGAATTTAACGTCGGCACAGATATTATAAAACCCGCTAATGCCGCCGTTTCCATCGCAGGCGTCACGGAAGTGTATGTCCATGAAGCGATTGACCCGGATGCCGAGAAACGCCGATTGGAGAAACAGAAACAGCAGATAGAAAAAGCAAAGGAATCAGTGGAAGCCAAACTGGCGAACGAGAATTTTGTAAACAAAGCCAAGCCGGAAATCGTTGCTCAGGCCAAAGATAAACTGGCCCAGCTTATAGAACAATTAAATACTATTGAAAAGCACCTTTCGGAATTATAAAATAACGGGTGAATTAACCAAGAAGTTCATGCTGGCATCTACCAGATAAAGGTGGCGCTAAAATGGAAATGGAAGCCGAACTATCGCGTATTATCATAAATGAAATGTCCGACCAACAGGTGATAGTTCTCAAAGAGCGTCACGGTGATCGCAGTTTTCCTATCGTTATCGGCATAGTTGAAATTTTTGCTATTGATCGCCGATTGAAAGGCATCAAACCGGTTCGCCCGATGACACACGACTTGCTGGCAAATATCATTGAAAATCTCGGCGCCAAGATCGAAAAAATCGTGATTAGTGATTTGCGACACCACGTCTTCTATGCAACACTGCACTTGAGCCTGAACGGACGCACAGTTGAGATCGACGCCCGCCCTTCCGATGCTATTGCTCTCGGAGCGGCATCAAACGCGCCTATTTTTGTTGCTGATCATGTTTTTGAGCAGGCTTCTCAGTAAAGAAGGTCGAAATAATCAGCAATCCTACTCCGATACAAAGCAAGCTGTCAGCAACGTTAAAAGTCGGCCAGTGATAGTTTCCTCTGTAAACGTCAATAAAATCCCGTACAGAACCCCCATTGAAAAGCCGGTCATAGAGATTGCCGCAAACGCCGGCAGCAAAAAGCCCCAGAGCGATATGAACCAGTTTATGCAGACTGCCGCTGGAGAGAAAAACAGCCATGATTCCCATTAGTGCAATAATCGAAACTGCCGCCAGGAAATAAGGCTTACCAGCGAACAAGTTAAAAGCGGCACCGTTATTTTCTGCTATTATCAGTCGGAGTAAACCATCTATGATAGGGTAGGACTCCATAGGTTTCAACCAGTCGAATACGGCCTTTTTAGTCCACAAATCCAGTGCCAACCCGCTGATCATTAAAGACCAGAAAATAATATGAGTTTTTGCATCCGGCAGAGAAACGGCTATTTGCTTGAAAAAAGCCCGGCCTTGACATGGCCGGGCGTTACTGGCTTTTGTCTCGGTTCCCGTCATAATTGTGTGTACCGTTTTGTATTAACTGTCCCTAATCACCGTTTATAATCGATTTCCAGTTGGCAAGGAATTATATCATACTAAGTATTGCTGTCAAAAACTATTAGCACATATAGAATTTTTGTTTTCAGTCGCTCTGTTAATATTTGACATAATGATAGTTACGTTGTATCATATTCTCAATTCAATTAGACTGTAAATGTAGACGAGGTAATACCTCGTCTTTGTTGTATTTACTTGAAAGGTATTTTTATGGCCAAACAAAAGGTGATATTGAAAAATAAGCCATATGTGCTAATTATCCGTGACGGCTGGGGTTATAATCCAAACAGTTCCGAAGACGAATACAACGCTATCAAGTGTGCAAATACACCGGTGGATGATATGCTGATGGCTGAATATCCGAACTGCCTGATCAATACCAGCGGAGAAGATGTGGGCCTGCCGGATGGAACAATGGGTAACAGCGAAGTAGGACATCAGAATATCGGGGCAGGCAGGATCGTTCCGCAGGAGTCCGTCAGAATCAGCGGAGCCATTAAGGACGGATCTTTCTTTGAGGCGCAGGAATTTCTGAATCTCATCGAATTCGTAAAGAAAAATAGCGGCAAAATTCACTTGATGGGCCTTTGCAGTGACATTGGCGTCCATTCGCTTTTGGGTCATCTATATGGCCTGCTGGAACTGGCAAAGAGAAACAACGTCAAAGACGTTTTCATTCATGCATTCATGGACGGCCGGGATTCGTCGCCTGACAGCGGGGCCGGATATATCGCTGATATCGAAAAGAAGGCCAAAGAAATCGGCGTGGGTACAATCGCATCGGTCATGGGCCGGTTCTACGCTATGGATCGCGACAGTCGATGGGACCGGGTACAGAGAGCTTACGAATGTATGATAGTGGGCAAGGGTTTTAAAGCAGCCAGCGCAGCAGAGGCCGTTGCCAACAGTTATGAAAAGGAAGTTACCGATGAATTTATCGAGCCGACCTGTATTATCAACGAGGACAGCGAGCCGGTTGCAATAATTGAAGACGGCGACGGCGTGATTTTCTTTAACTTCCGCGGCGACAGGCCACGTGAGATAACGCGGGCGCTTGTACAGCCCGATTTTAAAGAATTTCCCAGGACAACCAAGCCGGACATCTATTTTGTCTGTATGACCGAATACGATGCAACGATCCCGGCGCCTGTGGCGTTTCCTAAGCCGCCTAAAATGAAAAATATATTAGGGGCATACCTTGGTTCACTGGGCCTGAAACAATTCCGCTGTGCCGAGACGGAAAAGTATGCTCATGTTACTTTTTTCTTCAACGATTATACGGAAAAGCCGTTTCCAGGCGAAGACAGGCAAATTGTGCCGTCGCCCCGAGTCCGCACATACGATTTGAAGCCGGAAATGAGCGCATATGAGGTTTGCGAGGTTGTGCTGGAAAGGCTCGATTCGAAGAAATACGATGTAATCGTAATCAATTTTGCCAACCCGGACATGGTCGGGCACACGGGCGTCCTCTCGGCAGCAATAAAAGCAGCCGAGGCGGTGGATGAGTGCGTCGGCAGAATCCTCGACAAAATCAAAAGCATGGGCGGCGTAGCTCTTATCACGGCCGACCACGGCAACTTCGAGAGAATGTGGGATTATCCAAAGAATCAACCACATACCGCCCATACGGTAGGCGATGTGCCGCTGATTGTATTCGACGAACGCTTTAAGGCCAGCAAGCTTCGACAGGACGGCAGGTTAGCCGACATCGGCCCGACCCTTCTGAAAATGATGGACTTGCCGCAACCCGAAGAAATGACCGGCCAGAGCATTCTTGAATAATGAATATCGAAGAAAGAATTTCGAATTTCGAAGTTCTTAATAGACTGTTTATCAGCCTTAAGCACAGCTTGGGGATTGTAAGCGAGATAGAATAATGGGGCAGATAGCTGTTCTTGACCAGAATATGATAAATATGATTGCAGCCGGGGAAGTAATTGAGCGGCCGGCAAGCGTGGTCAAGGAGCTTATGGAGAACAGCATCGATGCGGGGGCGACGAAAATCGCCGTATCTGTCGAAGATGGGGGCAAAAAGCTCATATCAATCACCGATAACGGCTGCGGAATGAATGCAGAGGATTTGGCCCAAGCGTTCGAGCCGCACAGTACCAGCAAAATCAAAACCAGCACCGACCTGCATGGAATATCAACGCTCGGCTTTCGGGGAGAGGCACTGGCAAGTATCGCTTCAATTGCACAAATTCGTGCTGTCAGCCGGACGAAAGACTCGACTGGCGCTAACTGCATTGAGATTGACTGCGGGTACAAAGGGGACATCAGCCCATGCAGCGGCGATTACGGCACGACAATCCAAATAAGAGATATCTTCTATAAGCTGCCTGCCCGGCGTAAATTTCTAAGAACAGCCAATACGGAAATGGGACATATCACCGAACAGTTCACACGCATCGCACTTGCTAATGAGAATCTGGATTTGACGCTGATACGTAACGGCAAAGAGCTCTATCGGCTGTCGGACAAAGATGGTCTTCGCCGGCGCATAACTGAGCTGTTCCCGATACCTTCGAGCGATATTTCTGAGAACCTGATCGATGCTGAAAGCAGTGAAAAAGGACTACATGTTAAAGCCCTGTTGGGCAAACCTCTTATTTCAAGGACAAATAACCGGTTTCAATACGTTTTTTTAAACGGACGATTCATCCGTGACAAATTCATCTCACATGCCATAAAAGAGGCATATCGCGGGCTTCTGGAGCCCGGCCGGTTCCCTGTCGTTTTCTTGTTTATTAAGATGCCCTTTGAAGATTACGATGTAAATGTTCATCCGACAAAAATTGAGGTTCGTTTCTATAATGCCAACCTGGTTCATTCGCAGATTCTTGGAGCCATGCGTGAAAAGCTGCTGGGCACGAACCTTGAAATGCCGGGCAAGTTGCCGGAAATACAGCACACCGAGAACACATCCCGGCGTTCGCCTCCGGTGCGGGACAGCAGAATTGCCGATGCAATGGCTGAGTTCTTCAGAAAGCACAGACCGGCTCAAACACAGCAGCAACTCGGATTTCGCCCGACCTCTCCGGGTAGAGTCCATGCTGTATCCCACGAAAAATCCGCTCAATACGATAGAAAATTCATGCAGATACATGATAGTTTCATTGTGGCACAAACTGAAGATGGATTCGTTATAATAGATCAGCACGCGCTTCATGAGAGCATCATATATGAAAATTTGTGCAGGCGGATACGGGAAAGCAAACTCGAGTCACAAAAACTGCTGATTCCTGATAGTTTTGAGGTCACAGTCTCCGGAGCGGAAGCCCTGAACGCCAATGCCGAGCTGACTGAAAAATTGGGAATCGAGCTTGTGCCGTTCGGTCCCAGGACAATGGCTGTCCAGGCATTTCCAAGCCTGCTGTCGAGTGTGCAACCGGTTGATTTTATTCAGGACTTGATAGATTTGCTCGAACACAAAGATGCGGAGCTTGACGCTGAAAGCTTACTCGATGAGGTTTTGAATATGGCTGCATGTAAGGCAGCAATCAAAGCGGGCCAAAAGCTGACCGACGGCGAAATTGAACAAATGCTCGCTGACAAGCAAAATGCCGAATCGGCAAGCCGCTGTCCGCATGGTAGGCCTACGACGATAAAATTTTCGATAAGCGATCTGGAAAAGCAGTTCAAGAGAACCTGATGAATAAATGGTCGTGGTTACTATTAATAACATCTTGTTGGATGGCCATCGGAGTTAACATATTTAATTCCAGGCAAGACCAGGATAATAGTGTTGCCCCCCTTCCGGGTCGGGTCGACAGGATTGTCTCGTTAGCCCCAAATCTTACAGAAATTCTTTTCGCGATTGGGCTGGAAGACGAAATTGTTGGTGTTACCCTTGACAGCGATTATCCCCCGGATGCTGCGCAAATGCCTAAGGTCGGAACGTTCTGGCAGCCGAATATAGAGGCCGTAGTGGCCGCAAGACCAAACCTGGTGATTACGCTTGGTTTTCAGCAGCAGAAAGATATTGCTGAACGTTTGAGACGAATCGGCTATAACAATCTTACTGTTAATATTGAAAAGGTCGACGATCTTTTTACTGCAATAGAAAAAATAGGAATAGCAACAAACAAGCAGCGACATGCAAATAAACTAATAAGTCTTATCAGGATGAAGTTACAGCAACTCACTACGCTGGTCAGTACCGAGGCCAAAGTCAGGGTGCTTTGGGTGGTTCAGAGAGAGCCTCTGCGGGTTGCCGGAAGAGATACATTTGTCAACGAGATGATTGAACTCGCAGGCGGCGAAAACGCAATAGAGCAGACGGTTCACAAGTATCCCCCGATTGGCTCTGAGCAGGTCATGGCCTGTAATGCAGATGTAATAATTGAATCAGCAATGGGCCCGGAGGACATCCAAGGCCAGCGAGACAGAGCATTGCAACATTGGAGTAAATATAAATATCTGCCTGCTGTAGCAAACAACCGAGTATATGCAATTGACGGCGATACGGTCTCACGGCTTGGGCCGCGACTGTACGAAGGGACCGAAACAATTGCCAGATGTTTGAGGCCGGAACTTTTTGAAAACTTCGAACAATGAAGCAATTATTGACACCAACAAAGCTGACCACAAGAATCGGATTAGCACTTTTGCTGCTTACCGCGGTTATGTTCGCGTGCTCTATGATCGGAACCGAGACCGTTTCATTGAAAGCAGTATTTGCCGGGCGCAGCGTACAGACATTAGTAAATCCCGACTATGAAATTTTCGTTAGGATCAGGCTGCCCCGAATTATTCTCGCCTGTTTGGTTGGTGCGGCGTTGGCGTGTGCCGGCGTCGTGTTTCAGGTTCTTCTGCGGAATCCTCTTGCAGACCCTTATATCCTGGGGATATCGAGCGGTGCCGGATTGGGGGCGATTATCGCCGTTATCAGCGGCTTTAGCTGGACGCTTTGTGGGCGTTCTCCAATCGCGGTTTTCGCATTTGCAGGGGCCTTAGGGACAGTTTGGCTCGTGTGGTTCATCGGACGTCTAACAGGGAAATTTCATGTAACCGGCCTGTTGCTCGCAGGAGTTGTAGTTAATGCTTTCTTTTCGGCATTGATGATGTTCCTGACCTCGATAGCAAAATCTGACCAGATCCATGCGACCATATTCTGGCTTATGGGTAATATGACAGAGGGTGATTTTCTTGTCTTGTGGATTAGCGCCGGATTTGTGATTGCCGGGATCGTGGCACTATTCTATATCAGCCCGCAATTAAATGCCTTAAGCTTCGGTGCCGATGATGCCCGAAGTATGGGTGTCAATGTAGTCAGAACACGGACTATTGCTTTTGCAGTCGCAGCGGGAATTACTGCTGTTGCAGTAAGCCTAAGTGGGCTGATCGGATTTGTCGGGCTTGTTGTTCCGCATGGAGTCAGACTCGTATTCGGCCCCGACCACCGCCAGTTACTCCCGCTGAGTGGCATTGTCGGGGCGATATTCCTGGTCGTCGCAGACACATTGGCACGTATTATTGTTGCTCCTGCACAGTTGCCTGTCGGCGTCGTTACGGCCATTGTGGGCGGGCCTTTCTTCCTGATTTTGCTGGTCAAATACAGTAGAAAAGTAAGCTGGTTGAAATGAGCGGTATTATAGAAGTTGAAAATCTAAGTTTCGGCTATACATCAGAAGACACAATTCTGAAGGATATGAGTTTTGAAGTTGCGCAGGGAGCATTTATAGCAATAGCCGGCCCTAACGGCGCCGGTAAGAGCACGCTGCTTAACCTGATGTGTCGAGCTCTGACACCGAAGTCAGGTACGATAAGGATTGATTCAAAGCCCATAGGATCATATGGTACCCAAGCTCTTGCTACAAAAGTAGCAGTCGTCAGGCAGGAATTCGTGCCGATCTTTGGCTTTTCAGTCATGGAAACGGTTTTAATGGCAAGGACGCCTTATTATAGCTCAATGGGATTTGAGAGACAGGCCGATAGGGAAATTGTGGATGATGCACTCAAGGCGACAGAAACGGCCCAGTTTGCTTCTCGCCCTCTCACAAGTTTGAGTAGTGGTGAGCGACAGCGAGTGTTTATCGCCAGGGCTCTTGCTCAAAACAGCCGGATTATGCTTTTGGACGAGCCTACAAACTTTCTGGATTTAAAACACCAGGTTGGCATATATGATTTACTCAAAGCGGCACAAGTTGAAAAAAATAAAACAATAATTGCTGTAACACACGATATCAACCTGGCAACTCAATATTGTGACGAAATTCTTCTTCTCGGTACTGATAGCAGTTACCATTTCGGCAAAACCAAAGCTGTTCTCTTGCCAGAGAAAATCAAAGAGATATTTAACGTTGATATCTTCGCAGGCAGGATCGGCCAGGAGAGCTTTTTTATTCCTTTAGGTAAATATGCTAAAAATGGTAAACAAAACAATGTCGAACCGGGCAATACTGAGCTGTAAATACATATTTTACAAGAATTTAAAAGATATTTAATGATTTATCTTGAATAATCTTCTTAGCTTGTCTATACTTTTCGATTTGAATTAGGCTCTTCGGTAAACTAACGATATTCCTGATATGCACTGATAGGTTATAATTCTTATTCTTGCAGATGCATAAAGGGATTTAAGTAGAAGAAAGGTGACAAAGAAGTGGCACAAAAACGGAAAAAGACTTCCAGAGCACAAGTAAGCTCGACCAGAAGAAAGAAACGCGGTCTGTTAAACGCTGATGCTAAGCATTTCAAAGAATTGTTACTGGAAAAGCGAAGGGAAATCCTGAGAAATGTTAACGAATTTGAAGATGAGGCTCTAAAGAAGTCCCGTTTGGACGCAACCGGAGATTTGTCAAGTATGCCGATCCATATGGCTGATCTCGGAACGGATAATTACGAACAGGAATTTGCCCTGGGATTAATGGACAGCGAGAGGAAGCTGCTTCGAGAAATAGATAAAGCATTGGGACGTATCGAGAAAAAGACTTATGGCATTTGTGAGGGCACCGGCAAGCCAATACCCAAAGCTCGACTTGAAGCACAACCCTGGGCCAGGTATTGCGTTGAATACGCCCGGATGCTGGAACAGGGGCTCGTGGTAGAACAAGAAGAATAAATATTAGCATGAAACACATATGTCCGATCTGTCACAAGATCGTTAAAGTATCACCTAAAGAAAAATCTGAAGAAGCAAAATTCTTTCCCTTTTGCTCCCGTCGGTGTAAGTTGATAGACTTGGGTGCATGGCTGGATGCCGATTATAAAATAGAGTCCATCCCTGAGTCAGAGGAATCCGGCGGGCCATCTGATAGTACACCCATATCTTCTGACAGGCGGTAAACGGCTGCTTTGATGGACAAAATCTTATAAAATTTCTTGAAATCGACTGAGAATATATTATATATATTCCTGTTCGATCTATACTTATCCAATGGCAATTGCAGTCTTCTTGAAAGGAAGCAAAATGGTCAGCGGCAAAGAATCCTCTCATTTTATCGATGATCTTATCTTTCCAAAAATCTTCCAGACATTCCGTATGTCCATTCAACCGACAAAATTAATCATTACTTCTATTGCATTAGCCGTCATATGTCTGGCCGGTTGGATTATGGATTTCAGCAAGACTGTTGTCGTTACAGAAAATCCCCCAAAGGAACTTGCCGAATTGGATATTGATACAACCGGCGACAGTAAAACAACGACAGATTTGGATTTGAAGAAACTTACAGAATTGGATATATATACGATGGATCCCAGCAATGTCCCGGAATTTATCGAAGGTTTCAAGGAAGAAGGGCAGGGACAAGGTGTTTTTTCCACAATGTGGCATTTCTCCGCGAAAAAATTCCAGGGTGCCGTAGATTCGGTATTTGCGTTAGATGTGCCGGGTGTTGCGCATAATATTACCGATTACTTCAAGGCGATCGGATGGGCTCTTCGGTACCACTTTGTTTATTGTATTATCTTCTTCATAATAAAACTTGCCGTGATTTCCATTGCCGGAGGTGCTATCTGCCGGATAGCAGCTCTGCAATTTTCTCGTGGAGAAAAACCCGGATTAACCGAAGCGCTGCGATACAGCATAAAAAGATTTACGAGTTTCTTCACAGCGCCATTGGCACCAATCGGCATAATTATTTTCATCGGAATTTTCATATTCCTGCTTGGTCTGGCAGGTAATATTCCCCGAGCAGGAGAATTAATAGTAGGTCTCGGTATGCCGCTGGCTCTGTTTGCAGGTTCGCTCTTAGCAGTCATTGTAATCGGGGCTGTTGCTGGATTCAACTTGATGTTCCCTGCTGTGGCTTATGATGGCTCTGACTGCTTTGATTCTATAAGTCGCTCTTTTAGCTATGTATATGCCAAGCCCTGGCGAATGATTATTTATACTGCCATAGCAGCGGTATACGGCTCGATATGTTATATGTTCGTACGAGTTTTCGGCTTTTTAACGCTCTGGATTACACACTGGTTATTGCGGTTCGGTCTTTTGGCGAATAACGGCAGTGACGAGAGCAATAAATTGATAGCAATCTGGCCGAAGCCGGATTTTCGCATTCTTTTCGATTCTAAGCAGCAAATAGCTACTAACTGGACGGAATCGGTTGCTGTTTTTCTCGTTTATATTTTTGTACTTATTATAGTCGGACTTATCGTTTCTTTCATCATCAGCTTTTATTTTTCAGCCAATACGATAATTTATTCGCTTATGCGCAAAATGGTGGATAATACTGCTTTTGAGGATATTTATATGCAATTCGACGAAGCAGAAGCTGAGCCGACAGCCAGCGAACTGCTGCCGAAAGAAGAGTCGTCGTCAGAATCTGAACCAAAGCAGGATGAATCATCTTCATAACAGTAACGTATCCGATTATTTGCGTTAACATCGGGGCATGCCGGACAAATCGAAACTGTTGTGTCGAGAGAATATGCCTGAGACAAACACGAACATAAAGCCGAACAGTAAAGAGCAAAAAGTGCCGGAATTTTCCACTCCTTCGGCCACCCTAATGCTTCGTATTCGCAGGCCTTTAATTGTGCTTGCCCACATAATTGCTTTCGCTGCTTCTTTGATGCTTTCTTTCCTGGTAGTGCAGAACATGCAGTTCAGGACCGAATGGCTTGAATTGTATCCCACTATGTTGATGTTCTTTCTTGTCATAAAGCTGCCGGTCTTCGGTTTTTTCAAACAGTATCGCGGCTGGTGGCGATATGTCGGGATATCGGATCTTCTCGGGATATTCGGGGCGTCACTTGTTAGCACTTTTATTATTGTGGTTTTGTGGTTTGTTATAGGCAACATCCATGCCGTTCGTATCGGTTTACCATCAGGCCTGGAAAGACCTGCCGAAGGTGTATGTATAGCCGATATGTTTGCCACGGTTTTTATGCTTGGCGGATTACGGATCATTATCCGGCTCTACTTTGAGGAATTCCGTACAGCCGAAGCCGGTCGTTTGAAGAGATTCTTAATAGTTGGCGCAGGCAATGCCGGCGAAGCACTGCTGCGTGAAGTCCTCCGCATGCCAGTGACTCAATATGATGTTGTCGGCCTGATTGATGATGATTCTGCAAAACAGGGCACTCATATTCACGGGATACCAATTCTTGGTATTGTTGAACAACTGCCTGAGATATGTGAAGAACGCAAAATCGAAGAAATCGCTATCGCAATGCCCTCGGCGAGTCCTCAGCAGCTAAGGCGTGTAATCCAGGTATGCGAAGGGGCAAAAATTCGATTCCGCACCGTTCCTTCGATCACGGATATCGCCTCCGGTAAGCTTCGTGTCTCTCAAATTCGGGACGTTGATATTAACGATTTGTTGGGCAGAGAAGCTGTTAAGCTTGATACAGACCTGATAGAAACTTTTGCAAGAGACAAGATCATACTCGTAACCGGTGCCGGAGGTTCTATCGGCTCGGAAATGTGCCGGCAGCTATGTAATTTCAAACCGAAGCTGCTCTTGCTTATCGAGCAGGCGGAAAATCCACTGTTTGAAATCGAACGGGAATTACTTAAACAGTTTGCCGCAGTTACTATAAAAACGATTATCTGCAATATTACCGACAAGTCTCGTGTGGATGAGGTTTTTGAAGAGTATAAACCACAGATCGTTATTCACGCCGCAGCTCATAAGCATGTGCCGTTAATGGAGCTTAATGCTGGTGAAGCCATTAAAAATAATATCGTTGGAACGCAAATCGTTGCTGATACCGCGGACAATCATGGTACAGCCAACTTTGTGATGATCAGCACGGACAAAGCCGTTAATCCAACGAGCATAATGGGCTCTTCCAAGCGGATTGCAGAGATGTATATCCAGGACCTTAGCAGGACCAGCGAAACCCACTTCGTGACCGTACGATTCGGCAATGTACTCGGCTCCGACGGCTCGGTTGTGCCCATCTTCAAGAAACAAATTGCTGAAGGAGGTCCAATCACTGTTACCCATCCCGAAATGAAGCGGTATTTTATGACCGTACCGGAAGCAAGCCAGCTCGTTTTGCAGGCCGCATCAATGGGAAAAGGAGGAGAGATATTCGTGCTCGATATGGGCGAGCCAGTGAAGATTGTGGATCTTGCCAGGGAGCTTATTACGCTCAGTGGATTTCGACCCGGCGAAGATATCGAAATGGTTTTCACAGGACCAAGATCCGGCGAAAAGCTCTTCGAGGAACTCTCGATCGAAGGCGAAGATATGCAGCGTACAAGGCATCCTAAAATCAGCATATGGAAGAATATCCCGATGGATAGAGACCGGCTCCGTGCAGGTATAGACGGACTGGTCGCTATAGCAAAAACTCAAACCTACGATGAAATTGTCCGGAAAATAAAAGAACTTGTACCGGAATACACCGGCGGAAATAACCATACTTAGTCTGAAAATCAGGGCAATGCTCTCCTTTTTCAATAGCTCTCGAGAAGCAATAAGTGAACCGCCAAATATTTAACTTGACTATAATATGGGCGATTTAGTATAAGTAGAGTTATAGACAACAGCGGACATTCGGTTTAGCAGCAGGTGATCTTTATATAGTTTGTTCCAGATTTTAGCATTTTACAGTTCACTTTTTTGTTTTAGAGCAAAGGATGTAAAATACAGTGGCTATACTCGCTTAGGAGGGCACAGGAAAGATTTAGCTAAGATCAAAATTGTTATCCATCACCCAATTTAAAGGAGGACTATTATGTTCAGGACAATAACTTGCTTAATCGTTTGTTTTTTCATGGTGTCATGTTTTTCTTATGTCACCGAAGGTGCTGGAATGGTTGCCCACTGGCGGCTGGATAATGACGCTACTGATTCTGCTGGCAACATTGACGGAACACTTATGAACGGAGCCGAGTTCACAACCGACGCGGTCGTAGGCAGCCATGCCTTAGTTCTTGAAGGTTCACAGCAACAGTACGTAGATTTTGGGAATCCATCAGAACTGCCGGACGGCAGGTCACCCCGAAGCATGTGCGGCTGGGCCAGGACCGACACAATCGCCGCCGGCTGGCGGTGGATCGCAGCATATGGTTCGGAAGGAACAAGTCTTGCTATGTTCATAGGCATGAACGGTACAGACCTGTACGGGGGAGGTTATGGTGATGATGTTTATATTAGCGGTTTTTGGGATGTTGACGTCTGGCATCATATATGCCTAACTTATGATGGAAGCATAGCAAGGTTGTATGCCGATGGAGAAGAAGTAACATCAGCAGCAAAAAATTGGGACCTGGTTTTAAACAGGGCGCATATCGGGAGGCAAGTTAATAATTATGTCGAATTCTGGGACGGCCTGATAGATGATGTCCGCATTTACGACTACGCTCTTACACCTGTTGAAGTAAAGAGGCTCGCAACACTTCCAAAAGCCACAAAGCCCAGCCCGGCAGATGGCGTAATATATCAGGATACATGGGTGAGCCTTACCTGGGTATCGGGCGGTCATGCAGTTTCGCACAATGTGTACTTCGGCGAGAATTTCGAAGACGTGAACGACGGCACCGGCGGGACATTTAGGGGCAATCAGGATTTTGATTATTTTATCGCTGGTTTTGCCGGATATCCCTATCCGGATGGTCTGGTTCCGGGAACAACGTATTATTGGCGAATCGACGAGGTTAATGACTTTGATCCGAATAGTCCGTGGAAAGGCGACGTTTGGAGCTTCACTGTGCCCAGCAAGATTGCTTACAATCCCAATCCACCTGACGGCGCCAGGTTTATAAAACAGGATATAAATCTAAGCTGGACGGCTGGTTTCGGAGCCAAGTTACAGACCATATTTTTTGGTGATAATTATGACGATGTAAGTAACGCCACCGAGGGCATGCAGGTCGTAGCTTTGACCTACGATCCCGGGATGTTGGAATACGATAAGTTCTACTATTGGCGAGTTGACCAGTCCGACGGATTAATAACATACAAAGGTGATGTCTGGAGTTTTAAGACTCTACCAGATATACCCGTTTCCGATCCAAATCTTGTAGCATGGTGGAAGCTTGATGAAGGTGAAGGCACTAATGTGCTTGACTGGTCCGGCTATGAGCATCATGGCACGTGCCTTGGCAACCCACAGTGGGTGGTCGGCTACGATGGTGGTGCTCTGAACCTTGATGGAGCTAACGATTACGTTGATTTCGGTAATCCGCCAGATCTTCCGTCCGGCAATTCTGCCCGCAGCATGTGCGCGTGGGCTAAGACTGATATCGTTGCCGGCGCATGGAAATGGATTGCGTCCTATGGTAGGGGCGGCGTCGCCGCGGGTGAGGCTATGTTCCTCGGTAAGAACGCTGATACCCTCTACGGTGGAGGTATGTATGATGATGTCTATGTGAGCGGTTTTTGGCAGGTGGGCGAATGGCACCATATTTGCCTCACGTATGACGGAGCGACGGCCATATTGTATGCAGATGGTGTCCAGGTGGCCTCCGAAGCAAAGAGTTGGAATTTGGTTTTGAATAGTGTTCACATTGGGAGACAGGTTTTTCACGGAGGGGAAAACTGGGATGGCCTGGTCGATGACGTTCGCATCTATGACAAAGTGCTGACACCGGATGAAATTGCAAAGGTTATGCTCGGTGATCCGATGATTGCGTGGAATGCAAGTCCAGCCAACGGATCAACTCCGGATATTCATGCCGCACTACCCCTTAGCTGGTCGCCAGGAGATAAGGCAGCGGAACATGATGTGTACTTTGGAACAGATGTGGATGCTGTAACGGATGCCGATACATCAACAACCGATATATACCGAGGGCGCCAGAGTGCTACAAGCTACAATCCGCAGGAAGGTGTCGAATGGGGCGGAGGCCCATACTACTGGCGTATTGACGAGTATAATTCGGACGGTACAGTTAGTTCAGGCAGAGTTTGGAATTTTATTGTAGCCGACTACCTTATCATCGACGATTTCGAGAGTTACAATGTTGATGAACCGATATGGGTTCCCTGGCCAGATGGGCTTGGTTATGGTACACCCGGAACTCCGCCTTACTTTGCCGGCAATGGCACCGGTGCCGCCATCGGCGACGAAAGCACTGCTTCGTATACTGAGGAGACTATCGTTCACAGCGGCTTGCAGTCTATGCCGTTCACATATGACAACAATAAGCAGGGATTCTCCAAGTATTCGGAGACTGAGAAAATATTGAGCTACCCGCGCGACTGGACAGAGCAAAATGTTAAGGAATTATCGCTATGGTTCAGAGGATATGCCGCATCGGTCGGCAGCTTTCTCGAGGGACCTGTCGGCACTTACACAATGACTGCCTCCGGCGCAGATATATGGGGCCAGTCCGACCAGTTCCACTTTGCTTACAAAATGCTTACCGGTGCCGGCTCGATTCTTGCGAGAGTTAACAGTGTTGAGAATACGAGTGGCTGGGCCAAGGCCGGCGTAATGATTCGCGAGACGCTCGATCCTGACTCGCCTCATGCCTTTGCGTGTATTACACCCGGTAACGGAGTTGCCTATCAGTATCGCCTAATTACGGGTGATGTTAGTTGGAACAATAACCAGAGCGGGATTACTACGCCTTACTGGGTGAAATTGGAGCGTAGTATATCCGGTAGCTTTACGGTCTCCCATTCGGCCAATGGTTCTGTTTGGGAGTCGGTAACAGGTGCCTCACAGCAGAATATCCCGATGGGTTCAAATGTCTATATTGGCCTGGCTTTAACGAGTAATAATCCTGCTTTGACTTGTCAGGCTGTATTCTCCAATGTAACGACTACCAGCTCGGTCACCGGCCAATGGACGAACCAGGATATCGGCATACTCAGCAATGATGCCGAGCCGCTTTATGTTGCTGTGTCCAACAAGGCTGGTATGCCTGCAGTCGTGGTACACGATGATCCTGCTGCGACACAAATCGACACCTGGACCGAGTGGGTAATCCCGCTTCAGGCTTTTGCCGATCAGGGCATCAATTTGACCGACGTTGACAAAATTGCAATTGGCCTGGGTACCAGAGGCAATATGATAACACCCGGTGGATCAGGCAAAATGTTCTTTGACGACATCCGGCTGTACCGGTCGAGAAATATTGCTGAAGAGTGAATCTAAAAGAAATTAAATAAAACCTGAAATTAATCCGGGGCCTTTACCGATTGACATGATATGGGCCCCGGTCGTTTTACAAAATAGTAGAAGCTACTAAGCCCAGCTGGGCAATTTATGGTGCCGGATATAACGCCTTCGTTTGTGAAGTCGTCGGAGACATAGATAAATTCTGCTGAAGATCTTGCCTGGCAATTATTCCCAGCCTTTGGTGTTCTGCCTCCATATCAGCAACAATTGTATCATTACACCCGAAAAGTGTGACAGCCAAAAATATCCCCATTAGAAGTGTGAATAATTTTATCGTTATCGATTTATATTTATTTTTCATCATTCCCCTCATAATTCGAGCTTCATTTTTTCAATAATGTAGTATGTACGGTGTCTCTATATATTATACATTGTTTTTTTATATACTTTTTTGGCCGGATATTTTACCACCCCATTAATACAGTTCTATTATATCATTTTTCTCGTAAAAGTCAAGACAAAATTGGCTTTCGCAGAAAATTGCTATCTGAAAAGTAACAATAAAATCCGTATACAATCTCACGCTACAAGGGGAGAATCACATAATGTATTAAGTACCAATAATAACACGATAATTACAACGTAAATATTTAATAGCAGAAAAAATACGTGTGTTATCTTGCTGAAAAGTTAATGCGGTATGGATCACATCAGCCCCCCTCAAATGTTGAACTTCGTATTGAGCAAAGCAGCATAAAAATAAAAAAACCCCCAAAACCAAAGACGCTTTGGGGGTAATCGAAACATTAATTAATTCTTACCAACCAGCTTTTACGGCTCGTCACTGTCGTGCCCGTTATTTCTGGGATGGGCGTTGTCATAGACCTCTTTAAGTCTCGTTGTTGTAAGGTGAGTATATATCTGCGTTGTTGAAAGTGACTGATGGCCGAGTAATTCCTGGACGCTTCTTAGGTCGGCCCCGTTGTTTAGCATGTGGGTTGCAAAACTGTGCCGTAGAGTGTGTGGACTGATGTCAGGATCCAATCCGGACATTTTAAGATACTTGTCCATCTTACGGCGAACACTTCTGGTACTTAGTCTTTTGCCGTGCTTGTTCACGAACAAAACCTTAGAGTCAAAGTTGCCGTTGCTCTGAGCACGTTTGTTGCTGTACTCCATGTAATGCTGTATAACCTGCAAAGCGGATGAGCCGATAGGTGCTATTCTCTCCTTTTTGCCTTTGCCTCTGATATGCACGACCTCGCCGAGAAAGTCTATGTCGTCCATGTTTAATGCTACAAGCTCGCTGACCCTTATTCCAGTGCTGTAAAGAGTTTCCAGAATGGCCCTGTCTCTTGCTCCAAGCCAGGTGTTGACGGGGGGCGTGTTGAGCAGCTTTTTAACTTCTTCGTATTCAAGAAAACGCGGCAGTTTTTTCTCCTGCTTTGGCGTCCTGATCGATACCACCGGGTTGGAACTGATATGGTTTCTTTTCACAAGAAATTTATAAAAGCTTCTCAGCGTGGCCAGTTTACGGGCAATAGTAGCTTTTGAGTACTGCTTCTCATTTAAAAGGCCCAAATATGATCTGACCGAATCTGTTTGTGCTGAAAGAAGCAACTGATCGATTTTAAGATCGACCTGAGTTGCCACAGCCGTAGCCTGTCCGACATGGTGATGAGATTGATGTAGCAACTCGGAGTCTGAGGAACCACTCTCAACTGATCCCTTGAGAAACTCGCCAAATTGTGTCAGGTCGGCACCATAACACTTGGCAGTGTGCTCGGAGAAGCGTCTTTCGAATTTCAGGTAATCTAAAAACTTGTGGATAATTGTACTTTCTTCCATAATCTACCTATCTATTTTATTGTGAGTTATCTTGGAGTTTTTTTAACCTGTTATAAATACAGTTTTACTTGCACTCATTGTTTTTGAATCTGAGCATTTGTTTTGCCGCTTAAGAGTTCGTCGGCCTGACCGATAAGCGATTGAGTCAGTTTGAAACTCAGAACTGCTGCATCGAACCAGTCGAAATCCGTACGTTTGTCCTTTGCCTGTTCGATTAGTGCATCGAGAAGTCCGTCCTCCTTGCCGTGCTCATAACGAAAAATATACTTCTCCGCGCCTTTGTTCAAAATGAGTTGTCGCTTCATTTTTTTCATTACAACCAGACAAAACGTAACGGCGTTTATTACCTTGTCAGCTACTTCCTATAACCAGCTATTATTTTTTATCGGCCGAAAATCAACTTACTAAAGCACAAATTTCAATTTTCTTAACAAACGTGATAAAATCGACACTTTGAAAAATGCCACAAGGCTTTTATCGGCCAATAAGTCTCCAGTCTTTACAAATAGAATGTGAATATGGGGAAATTAAGGATAAATTTAGAGAAATTTTGTCACGGGGTCGTTATTCTGAGCTTTTCGTTTTGCTCAGGAAAGAGCTTTGAAAAAAACTATTCCATCGATTTTCTCTGACTGAATTAGATCTTGATATTTCAAGTCACTGATGTATTTTAGTGCTTCGTTTTGATGGATGCCCAGACCTGCACATATGTCGTTTAGTGAGCAGGGCCTGCGTTTTAGCATTGATAACAGGGATTCCGCTTTGCTGTTTACCAGAGATTCAGATTCCGAAGCATCTTCAGATTTAGTTGAATTGAGTTTGTAGCTATTTATCTGAAAGAAATCAGCCACAACCTCGCACTTCTGGCCGAACTGTGAGGCTATCTCCTGTAACTTCTCGGCACTTAATCTTGTAATGTCCGGATCGGCTGTGGGCCGAACGGCTGTATTGAGGTGGATCTTATCTGGATTGATTAGCTCGATTGCCTTTTTGATATTAGCAATTTGCTCAGCATCTGTATTAATCCCTTCGACGATAAAAATCTCCAGCCATATCTGGCCTAAAAATTCTTTTCGGAATGTGCACAATCCGGAAATCAGCATTTCAATGCTAATAAGGCCATCCGGGCGATTGATTCTTCGGAAAGTCTTCTCTTCACCGGCGTCCAATGAAGGCATCACGACATCGGCTTTTGAGCAGTCCGCCCGTACATCCTCTCTATATAAAAGAGTGCCGTTGGTCAATATTGCGACAGGTATATTGGTAAGCTTCTTTATGCCGTCTATCAGTTCACCGAGCCGCGAATTAAGTGTCGGCTCACCTGAACCTGCGAGTGTGATATAGTCGGCTCCAAGCCCCCCTGCCAATGCTTCTTTTAGCTCGGCAAGAACCGGCTCGATAGGTATATATTCTTTTCGTTTGATTGTTGTCTGAGTGGTTTTTCCGAGCTGACAATAGATACAGTTCAGCGTGCATACTTTAAGCGGAACAATATCAATACCACAGCTTAATCCCAGCCTGCGAGAAGGCACCGGCCCATACAAATATTTTCTTTTATTAGTCACTCTTCTATCCGTTTACGATCTTAAATATTTGCTTACAGACCGTCAGCAAATCTTCAAACCAGCTTATCGGCATAATACAGGCGGTGTCTGATTTTGCCTTTTCCGGCTCATCATGGACTTCAATAAAAAGGCCATTCGCACCGGCTGCAATTGCTGCTTTAGCAAGGACGGGGGCCATTTCCCGTCGGCCTGCACTGGTATTGCCCAGGCCGCCCGGCTGCTGTGTACTGTGTGTGGCATCGAAGACGACAGGACAACCCAGCTTTTTCATAGTATCGATTGCTGTCATATCGTTAACAAGCCTGTTATAACCGAAAAATGTGCCGCGTTCGGTCAGCAATATTTTATTATTCTTGCAGGCACGAATTTTCTCGACTACGTTTTTCATCTCCCCGGGCGAGAGAAACTGGCCCTTCTTAACATTGACAGGCTTACCAGTTCGAGCACATGCGCATAAAAGGTCCGTTTGCCTGCATAGAAAAGCGGGTATCTGGAGACAATCTACAACTTCGCCGGCCAGAACCGCCTGAGACGCCTCATGCACATCCGTCATAACAGGAAGATTGGTCCGATGACGTACTTCAGCAAGAATATCCAGGCCCTTTTGTAATCCCGGCCCGCGAAAGCTGCTCAAGCTGGAGCGATTCGCCTTGTCGAAGCTGGCCTTGAAGATTATCCCTGTATTAGTCTTCTGTCCAATATCTCTAAGCCTGCCTGCAATATTGAAACAGTGGTTTTTACTTTCAATTACACAAGGTCCGGCCATAATAAATAAAGGCGTGTTCAGGCCAATTTCGACCTCACCAATTCTATAACTCATACTATTATTACCTTCGAAACGAGATCCTAATATTTTTCTGTCTTTCCGATGGAGAACCTCCGAACGAAAATTAAGATTTCCTTTCTCAACCTATCGCTCTTATAATTCTTGTTCTTATACCTGCAGGCTTGGCGCCTTCCGGCACTATGCAATTAACTGCATGTGGTATTACGTTGATTTGTACCGGCAGTGCCGGGCCGGGGTCGCCGTCTATTTCAGTTTTGATACGCTTACTGCTGGAACTTACCGAAATGTTTTTGCCCTGCTTATAGATTACATCACGTCTGTCGGCATGGAGTTTCAGTATGGTCATCAGCGAGTGTTTGGCCAGGTGAATTTGGGACCCACATTTGTAAATGCATATATCCAATAAGCCATCAGAAAAATCCGCATAGTGCAGAACTTGCAGGCCGATGGCATATCTCGAAATATTCCCGACAAAAACAAGACCGGGGCCGTCGAAAATTTCTTCCCCGTCAACCTCGACTTTCATCTGTTCGAATTTGTATTCCCAGAATGTTCTCCAGATAGGCCAGAAGTAATCAAAGTGATCGATGTGTCCTGCTCTCTGCTCGCTGACACGTTTGACTACTGCTCCGTCGAAACCGAAGCCGGCAATAGAAGTAAAGCATTTGCCATTAGCATTTCCCAAATCCAGAGGTCGAATGTATCCGGCTTCGAACGTTTTAATAATGGTTTTTAATTTCTCGTCAAAGCCCAATTCGTTAGCAAGAAGATTCTCCGTACCCTGAGGTATGATAAGCAGCGGCTTGTCGCTGCCTTCAAGACCGTGAGCGACTTCTCTGAGCGTACCGCCACCACCGACACCGACCACCATGGCACAATCATAATCGACTGCTGCGTTCGTAGCCAACTCAGATGCATTCTCAAGAGACCTGGTCAAAAAGGTCTTTACCTTGAATCTTCTTTTGACAAGATATTGCTCGAACCGTCTTCCAATTCGCTTGCTGCTTGTGGCTCCGGCCTTGGGATTTATGATATAAGTTATATAACCATCGTCCGGTTTCATATTTCGAATCTTTTCTGCTACCCTAAACTATACACCACGACGGTCGCGTTCTTCCTTTGTCAGCTGGGCATAACTTTTTTCTATATGCGGCAGCTCCGCCAGACCCAGACTCCGTTGGACATCAGCGATTTCTTCATTGTTCGGCCCTTCTATCTCCACAAAATCACCTAATAATGGCAGATGGTCTAAAGTCACCAAACATTGACCATATTTCCAAAGACGACGTTTTTTTTCGACAACCAAAACTTTTTTATAGCCTAATGCCGAGAGTAATTTTTGCATGGACTCAGCATCTCTTATTTCAATCTCGATCTCTTGTCTCTTTTTGACGTTGCTTTTCTCTTTGGCGCCTTTGTAAGTCAAAAAGAATCTTTCGCTGTCAGCGACTGACTGCCGGCGTAGTCGAAGACATCGGTCGGCTGTGGCTAAAGTAGTATTTGTATCATCAAATAAATAATCTGTCTGAAACTGTTCTGCCATAAATTCAGCACCGAGTTCAGTAAGTTTCTGCTCTACCTCCGATAGTGAATCAACCTTTAGTTTCGTTTCGATTTCAATACTCATTAATTCTTATCTATTATTTACTGTGGTTTTTCCGGACAGCTTCAATGAATTTTTCAGGCTGAACAATTGCTCCAACATTTGTTTGTACAGCTGTTTCCTGCAAAAGTTTAACAATCTGCTTTGATTTGATTTCCGGATTGACCTGGTAAGCTAAAACTGCAAGACCTGCCAAGTAAGGTGTCGCCCAGCTCATTCCGGCCTGCCGCCAATAAGTATATACATCACGGCCGGTATGGCTTGCAGTAGTTCGATTGTTAGTCGGCACAAGAACCGCGCCGGGTCGGACACCATATATTACGCTATTGTAGCTGGCAGGATCATCCGGATCTTTACCGGCAATACGCACAAGCATTCCGTATTGAATCGTTTCCTGAGCACACGTTATGACTAGAATATTGCTTTGTTCGGCTTTCGTCAAAACTTCTTTCCAGCGATCAAAATCAGTTCGCCTGGAAAACATACCTGTTGAGATGCTTACGACTCGGACTCGTTCAGTAGTATTTGGATCTTCGTTAAGTTTTATAAGCTTTTCGATTGCGTCGCAGTACGGTTTGTTCTCACCTTTCCACATCGGTACGGCAAAATAATAAAACGCAGCTCCCGGTGCTACTCCGCAAGTTTTACCAACCGCAATACTGGACACGGGTGGCCCGTGCATTTGTAGTGGAAAACCTTGTATATCAATCGCTTCATACTGCACAATCCGATCGGCATATTCAATATGGTCCTTCAGTAAAGGCTGGTCGATGATCGCGATACCAACACCTCGGCCGTCAATGCCCTGCTTATGCAAAGCCCGAATGCCAAGCCCTGGATTTTTACCGTCTTCAAGCAACTGAACCGGATTGAATCCCTCCGGCAGCTTGTCAGGGCCGGGCCATTTGGTTTGACTATCGAAAGGCAGCGTCTCAAGTAATTGTAGACGATTCCTCAAATCCAGTTTGGCCAGCGAGACGTTTGCTAATCCCCAGAATGGATCGAATTTCTTAAGGTCATCCTCATTTCTCAAAACAACCTGACGCCTTTGTCCAGTATCGATCCACTTATCTTTCACCTTTATCCAAAGAAGAGTAAAAGGAGTTGAATAGCCCCTCATTCTGCTGAACATGACCTGAACACCGGAATACTTAAGTTCAAGTTTTTCCATGCCGCCATCTCTTATTATATTCTCGTTCTCGGCGGGCCCAAGCAAAGACTTAAGTTCATCGGGAGTAGCCAGCTTATAGGCGAGTTTGCCTTCTGCCGCAGCCTGACGAACAACATCTGCCGGAATCGGTTTTGTCGGCGTTTCTGCTGCTGTGCAGATGCAGATTGATGAAGAAAATATAAGTATCGGCACTATTGTTGTATAAGCCGACATTCGTATGACTTTCAACAAATCAAACAAGCGCATGAACAAATCTCCTTCTTCGCCAAAAGAAATTGTTGTGCCCGGTTTAAGTGACTATATTCACCAATCGAGATTTGATAACAATAATCTTTCTGGGTTCCTTGCCGTCCATCGCGGCAATGACCTTCTCGCAGCTTAGAGCTTTCTGTTTTATCTGCTCTTCGTCCGCGTCGGCTGATACAACAATTCTGTCCTTTATCTTGCCCTTGACCTGCACCGCCAATTCGATTTCCTTTTCCTTGATGAGTTCTTTGTCGTATTCGGGCCAGCTCTCATAAGCGAGACTTTCGCTATGGCCCAGCCTCTCCCACAGCTCCTCGGCGATATGAGGTGCAAACGGAGCGAGAATCAGGACAAGCTTCTCAACGACGGCTTTGGGCCGGACTGTTTCCCTGCTGAGATGATTCACGAGAATCATCATCGCACTTATAGCCGTGTTGAAGCCGAAAGTCTCAATATCATCGCCGACTTTCTTTATTGTTTGATTCAGCAATCGAAGTGTCGCCTCATCCGCCTCGGCTTGTTGTACAGCCTTGTCCAGTTCACCCGTATCTCTTTCGATGACAGCACGCCAGAACTTCTGCAGGAACCGGTGGACGCCTTCGACCCCCTGCATGCTCCAGGGCTTGATAGCTTCAAGAGGGCCCATGAACATTTCATATAGCCGGGTAGAATCAGCCCCGTAATCGGCTATGACCTTGTCGGGATTGACGACATTGCCGCGGGACTTGCTCATCTTCTGGCCGTCCTCACCTAAAATCATTCCCTGATTGATGAGTTTTTTGAACGGCTCTTTCGTGCTGACATAGCCAAGGTCATAGAGAAGCTTGTGCCAGAATCGTGAATACAATAAATGCAGTACAGCATGTTCGGCCCCGCCGATATATAAATCGACTGGCATCCAGTACTTTTCCTTTTCCGGAGCCCAGCCCTGCTGATCATTGTCAGGATCAAGATACCTAAGATAATACCAGCAACTGCCTGCCCATTGAGGCATCGTGTTCGTTTCACGTTTGGCCTTCGTGCCATCTGCCAGCGTTATATTCACCCAATCGTCGACGTTGGCTAAAGGTGGTTCACCTGTGCCTGTGGGTTTGTAATCATCGACTTCCGGTAACTTCAGGGGCAATTGGTCTTCTGAAAGAGCGATGACTTGATTATTGTCCTTATGCAGAATCGGAAACGGCTCACCCCAATAGCGTTGCCTGCTGAATAGCCAGTCGCGGAGTTTATAGTTAACAGCTTTTTTACCCAGATCCCGCTCTTCAAGCCAGTTTGTAATCTGCTCCTTGAATTCAGGCGTGCTTAAGCCATCGAACCGCCCGCTGTTAATCGCCCCGCCGTCGCCAATAAAGCATAGCTTACCCTGCCTGACCAACTCAGCCTGTTCGCTATCCAGCGGTTCCACAACCGGAATAATGGGCAGATTGAATTTCGTCGCAAACTCGAAATCGCGCTCATCGTGTGCCGGTACTGCCATAATAGCACCGGTCCCGTAGCTGATAAGAACGTAGTCGCTTATCCATATCGGAATCTTCTCGTTGTTCACGGGATTAATGGCATAAGCGCCGATAGGCTCGCCCGTTTTCTCTTTGGCCAAATCCGTACGGTCCAGGTCGCTTTTACGTGCCGCCTCTTGGCGATATTTTTGTATAGCTTCTCTTCTTTCTTCGCTTGCAATTTTATCAACCAGCGGATGCTCGGGAGCCATGACCATATAGGTGGCGCCGAACAGTGTATCAGGGCGAGTAGTAAAGACGCGTATGCTTTCATCGAAACCATCGACCTTGAAATCGACGTCGGCACCGATACTTTTGCCTATCCAGTCTTTCTGCAATTTTTTTATCGATTCCGGCCAGTCAGCCTCAACCAAATCGACCAGCAGTCTTTCGGCGTATTTTGTAATCCGAAGCATCCACTGGCGCATCGGCTTTCGGATGACAGGGTGTCCACCTCGTTCGCTTAGCCCCCCTATCACTTCCTCATTGGCCAGCACCGTCCCGAGTTCAGGGCACCAGTTTACTGCAACTTCCGCTTCATAAGCTAAGCGGTTCTCATCTATGTATCTCTGTCTTTCCTGTTCATTCAGGCCTCCCGGAATTTCAAGCTGCTCGATGGGTTTGGCTTTCTGCTCAGTTTCATCATAATAGCTGTTAAAGAGTTTTAGAAATATCCACTGTGTCCACTTGTAGTACTTCGGATCGATCGTGGCAATTTCCCGCTGCCAGTCGTAGCTGAATCCCAGCGATTTTGTCTGGCGGCGCATGTTGTCTATATTTTTTTGTGTAGTTTCTTTCGGATCGGTGCCGGTCTGGATGGCGTGCTGCTCCGCGGGAAGTCCGAACGCATCCCAGCCGAACGGATGCAGAACGTTGAAGCCTTCCATGCGTTTGTACCGGGCAATAATATCGCTTGCCGTATAACCTTCCGGATGGCCGACGTGCAGTCCCTGGCCGCTTGGATAGGGAAACATGTCCAGCACGTAATATTTCGGCCTGGAATCGTCGCAATCCTTCGCTCTGAAGATTCCTGATTCTTCCCAGAGCCGCTGCCACTTCTTTTCAATCTCATCCGGTTTATAAAGTCCCTTGTTAGAACACATCTATTGCTTATACTCCTTGTTAATATTAAAAATCGTTATTCCGTACACAATAAAGCAAAAATTTGGGAAAATCCACTAAATTTCATCATACATAGACGATGGGCTCTTTTATGCAGGAAAATGTTGTTTGTTTAGCAGGAAGAAGAGAATATTGTGCCGGATAACGGACTCAGAGTTTCCACATTCCATCCGGAAGCACCTGTAGTGCCCCGGTATCACGATAGAAATTCAGGGTCGCAACCGTATATTCCAAAAGTGCCAGCCCGGCTTCGTTTTGTGCATCGAAAAGATCGTTTTGTGCCTGGAGCACTCGGCGACTGCTTGCCTTGCCGTGCTGAAGCAATAGAAAATTCTTATTGAATCTCTCTTGGGCTAATTCGAGGGCTCCTAACAGAGTTTTGTAGCGTTCGGCTGCTTCGGTGAGGTCGCGGTGGGCCTGGCGTACCTCTAATGCAATCATATCGGCCGCAAGCTCGTATTCTCTTTGCCGCTGGTTTAAGGTTATAAGGGCTTTGCGGTAAACGTTCTGCTCGGCTACCCGGTCCAGAGGCAGGTTGATTTCCAAGCCAAGTCCATATTCTTCCCTCATCCAGTCAACTGTCCCCCTGTCCGCCCGTCTTGCAGAAACAAAGTTGGCAGTACCGACCAGATTTGCATCGGCGCCGAAACCATCGGCAGCAACATAGACTTTACGCTGGGCATCGATGATGGTATCAGCACTGTTAACCAGGTCAAGACGCTGAAGCATAGCGGCTTCGATGACCTTGTCTTCAGTAAAATCGGGCTCGATCATTTCCGCCGCTCGGACCGCTTCGAATTCTTCCTGGTCTAATTGGAGCTCTGTAGTTGTGGGCAAACCGAGGATTATCTTGAATTCATCAAGCAATTGCTGATATTCTTTTTCCGCCTGTGAAAAAATATTCGATGCCAGTAATTTTTCCTGCTGGATCCGTTCAAGCTCAAGCAGCGGCACGCGACCCACATTTGCTAATTTTTCGACCCGCTCGTATATCCATGCCAGGGTGATGTAATTGTTCCGGGCATTCTCAACCGCATCATGTTTCTGCAAAACATCATAGTACTGGCTGATGACTGAAACAACGAACGCTTTACGAAAACGGTTGAAGAAACGTACCTGATAGAGAGTGTCGCGTTCGGCTTGTGTCAGATTTTCCAGCACGACCCTTCGGTCGCTACCTCGCAGCAAAGGTTGCGTTATAGTTGTGCTTAAAATTGAAGAAAGGCCGCCTCGCATATTGCCGGTAAGCACATCAACCCAGGCAGCGGCAAGCTCGGTGCTTATTCTGGTGCCTCCCGCCAGCAGCCGGTTGAAACCGATGCGGCTTTCAACCCCTATTGCCGAATCATTACGGTCCGCATTATATCCGCCCCCTGCCCCGCCGAAAAATTGATATTCGAACTCGTGCCGTGTCAGCCTCAGGTCCAAGGCCATTGTATAAAGGAGTTCTTTTTGTGTTTGATATTCACGATTGTACGCCGTTGCCAGAGCAACCGCCTGGGGCAGGGTCAATACGCCGAAGGAAGTAACTTTTTTTTCAATTTGAATGTCGTTAGGTGACGGCTCAGTATCGCTAATCTTGTAGTTATTTTTAGTGCCGAAATCCTCGTCCCATTTCTGGTCGATGATATTATAGACTTGATCGTCTGCCTCTTTCTTGTAGTTATGCTGAGCGCAACCAATCCAGCAGCACATGCAGGTCAGGGCACATAAAAGCAGACAAATACGTTTTTTCCAAGGGTAATTGTAAAGCATATACTCAATACTTTCCCTCGATCCTCTCAAGAAGTTAAGCCGTCCATTTCAGGCTTTGTGTATTCAACTACAATCTTCGTATTCCAACCAACTCACCCGGGATTAGCTCCAAACCATCAGGAAACTCTATCAATACGGGTCGTCCCCATTGAGGTATGTTGGGATTTAACCACAATCGTTCCGGCATGAGTTCCATTGTGGGTCCGATCCGTGTTACTTGTGAATCTGCTTTCTGGGGCGGATCTCTTTCCTTGATTATTTCAACAGCCATATTCTCTTCTATCTGCCCAAACAATCCTTCCCCGATATATGCAACGATTTCACTGGGCATGGCTTCTGCTATAGCAAGGATTGTTCCGCCGGCAGTGACGACTTCGCCGGGCTTTCCTATTATCTTCTCCCCGGGTCTGAGCATGATAGCCTCATTGGTCTGTTGCTGGACCGGAATCACCACACCGTCAATAGGAGCTTTTATCTCTAAGCTCTCACGGGCCTTTAGTGCCTCAAGCTGAGCCAGCACTCCGTCCATTAGCCGTTCCTGAACAGCTATCTGCTTGCGTATGACTTCCAGAGCATCATCTACAGAAGGATTAAAAGGAAGGCTCTTGGCGTATTCATCTCGCCGTTGCTGGGTTTGTTCTAAATCACTCTTGGCCTGATCGAGCAGTCTTTCGTTCTCCTCAACCTTTTTTGCCAGAGCATCATACTGGACCTGGGCCTTCTCATGTTCAATTGGGGCGATGGCTTTCTGCCCCACAAGGTCACGAGTAATCTTTGCCTCCATAGCCAGGTCTTCTAAAATAATCTGGTCTGATGCGATCTGCGACCTCAAACTCAGGATTTGAATTCTGGCGTTTTCGATATCTATATCGAAAGTCCTCATACGTGCGATACGGTTGATTAGTCGATCGGATTCCTCGGCCAGCAAAGTTTCCTGAGTCGGGACTAACTGGGCCGACAGATGTTCGATTTCCGCTAATATCGCATCCAGTTGTGTTTGCAATTCGATTCTGGGCTGTTCATTATCGAGGACGGTATTGACAATGGCGACTGTTTGCCCCTTCTTTACGTTTTCGAATAGTTTGACAGGTACGGTTTTAAGCTTGGCCGGGCAGTTGACGGAAACATGAACCACGGGGCTGCGAGCCATGCCGACGATCTCAAAACGTTGCGAGCGACGGGTAAATAGTCCGATTACGCATGCCACTGCCCCCAACCACACCAGAATTGGAAGGAGATGCAGACGCAAACGAAACGGATAATTTTTAAGATTTACCCCTTTCATAAAAGCCTAAACCTCCAGCAGCTTTTCCTGCATTGTCAGGCTTATATTCTCAAGACCTTCGACTTTTTGCAACTCGGATAACATTTGTTGGTTTCTCTCGGCGTTTCGTATCATCAACTGATAAGCATATTCAACTTCGGAGACACCAAATCCGCTGTCCTGTGCCGATATAAGTGTATAGCTGCCGCAGAAGCGCTTGAGGATAGCCGGAATAGGGCTGTCGGGTCCAATATGGCCTCTAACAGTAAACCGCAGAAAACCGTTATGTGGCTGATGTGTCCCGAAGCTTGTCAAATACAGATATATGATTATAAGGCTTAGAATAATCGTCCCGACGACAGCAACGGCGTATCGCTGGGACCCTGCCGCCATGCCTACCACCAGTGAGCAGAAAATGAATGCTATGTCCCTCGTATCTTTGATTATGTTACGAAAACGTATTATCGCTAAAGCACCCATTAATCCGACAGCGGTTATAATACTGGTTCCGATGACAGCCATGACCATTGCCACGACAACCGTTATTAGAATCAGCGATTGTACAAACGACCTTGAATAAGACATGCCGCTGTGAGTGAAGTAATAAACCCAGGCCAGAGCTTGTCCGAGAACGAAGGCCAGTAACAAAGACAACAGAATTGCCTCAGGTGTAAAAATTCCCCCTGACGAGGGAGTGCCTTCCAATATTTGCCACATTTTATCCATAATTACTAAAACGTTAATTGGGGTACATAGAATTCTAATAACCTTGAGTCCGTTATCGACGATCCGAACTTTGAAATCGATCTCGCCTGTAAATTGAAATATTTTACCATCTGGCTCAACCAGGCAGGATAGCAGTCAGTAAATTTGATCTCCAAAATAACTCCACCAATGGTGAATGGATTTCGCTGCCATCCGCTTCCGCCAAGTCTGACTTCCGGGCGGTTTGTAATGCAGTATGCAAGCTCTCGATCAAAAGTTACTCTTACCCTGTTTTCTGAATCTCCTTCGAATGCCTGCCGCATATACCGGATAAGCACTGTAGGCCTGGCTTGAATACTTTTCATATATAACTGGAACTGGTTTATTGCGTTTATATCGGCAGTATAATTCTGCGGCGGCAGAGACAATCCGGCAAGCAGGATCGGTACGTCGCGATCCATAACTCGTGCCCTGCTCTTGTTAATAATAGTATTTATCCGGCGTTTGATTTCGAAAAAGCGAGGGTAATCCGGCTCATCGGTATAACTGCGAATACGCAGCTTAAACCGGTTTTTATGCCCTCTCAAACTTTCCTGGCAAAGTTGCAGATCCGCCGAATCCAAATAAAGGCTTACAATAGGATAATCACCGCTTCTCTGTAATTTGCAATACCGGTCTTCTTCAAGGTATGGTTTGACAAATTCCGCTATCGCCTTGGCTTGTGACTCGTTAATATGATATTTTAACTCATAGCGGCTCGAAAGAGTACGGTCGGCCATTTCGACTGTTTTTTTTGCCTTGCCCGTCTTATTTTTTGCCTGTATAGAACTATGATTTTCCGATGAAGTTTTTATCGTGATTTTCCTTCAAATTTTATGAATTTCGCCATCAATCCATTTCGTATTAAAAATATAAACACTAACGGCTCAATCTTAATTTCATTATAAATACCCATCCTTATTATCGGACATGCTTTTAACTTGGGATCCGCGAAACTAACTTTTTAGTTCTGCTAATCCTTCTTTTTACATCATTCCACGATAATATTCAATAGCATTACCTTGTCTATTCTAACATATTTAGATTGGTTAAGTCAACACTATTTTAATCCTCTATTAATATCCTGGTGATTTCAATTTGGCGGTTTTTACTTGACTAAGCCCTGTTACTTCTATTAAATCCATATTCGGGTCGATTTTCTTATAGAAAATATGCTCCCGATTAGTCGGAAGTTGAATATCTGGGATTCTTTTGCTGCTTGTTGCTTCTATTCAGGCAGATTCGGCTCCGGTAAAAATAAAGCCGAGAGCAAGAATTTGATTTGGTAATAACAGGGAAATATGTATGGCTGAACGGAATGTAAAAGTCGGGCTCGCTGGATTTGGAACAGTAGGCAGTGGTGTTGCAAGGCTCATTACTGAAAATGCAGATTCAATTGCAGCCAAAACGGGTATTCGTTTGAATCTTGCCTGTGTTGTCGATATAGACGTCGAGTCTGAGCGTTCGGTAAAACTGCCGGAAGGCGTCCTCACCGATGATCTGAATAGATTATTAAGCGATGATACTATTCAAATAGGTGTTGAGACCGTCGGCGGGACAGATATAGCCAGAAGTATACAACTCAAGCTTCTTGAGGCGGGCAAAGACGTTGTTACTGCCAATAAGGCTCTTCTGGCCGAATATGGTAATGAGCTTTATAGGGTCGCTCAGCAAAACGGGCGCTGTATAGCTTTTGAAGCGAGCTGTGCCGGGGGAATTCCTATAGTTTCGGCCATCCGAACAGGATTGGCAGCCAATGATATAACCGCAATATACGGCATCGTCAACGGGACCTGCAATTACATCCTCTCGAATATGACCTCTAAAAACGAAGATTTCTCCGAAGCCTTAGCCCAGGCACAGGAAAAAGGTTATGCCGAAGCGGATCCGACGCTGGATATCAGCGGAGGTGACAGTGCCCACAAACTGGCTATCTTAGGTTCAATAGCGTTCGGATGCGATATTGCACTCGAAGACATCTATATCGAGGGCATTGATCATATTTCGATATGTGATATTCGTTATGGCACCGAAATGGGCTATCGCCTGAAATTACTCGCTATCGGACAAAAAGACAAACAGAACAGGATTTCGCTGCGTGTGCATCCTTCTTTTATTGCCAAAGATAATACGCTGGCCCGTGTAGAAGGGCCGTTCAATGCTGTCAGCATATTTGGCAGTGCGGTCGGTCAGGTGACATATTATGGTCGAGGTGCCGGAATGATGCCGACCGCAAGCGCAGTTGTCGCTGACATTATTGATGTCGCTCTGGGCAATTCCGCGACAACTTTTCGTCAGTTGAATCTGCGGCCCAGAAACGAAACCACCCCGCTGATAGAGAAAATAGATAATATTGTAAGCAGATTTTATATCAGAATAATGTGCAAAGACCAGCCGGGTGCTATCGCTCAATGGAGCAAAGTGCTTGCCGACCATAAGATAAGTATTTCCGGCGCCATTCAGCACGAAGGAACGGGGCCGGACAATACCGTACCGGTGGTAATCGCAACACACCCGACCATCCAGAAAAACATTACAACTGCGTTGGAAGACATGGAAAAACTTGATGTTATAGGTGGAAAACCGATTTGTATAAGAATCGTAGACATTCCGGAGGACAAGGATTGACTACAAAATACGCTATAATTATTCCTGACGGTGCAGCGGATGAACCACTCGAGCAATTCGCCGGCCAAACGGTTCTCGAAGCTGCTGAAATCCCGAATATGGACAAAATCAGCACATTGGGAAGACAGGGTCTCGTCCAGACGGTTCCTGACGGTATGGAAGCCGGCAGCGATGTGGCTCAAATGAGTCTGTTGGGCTATGATCCTTCTCGCTATTACTCCGGCAGGGCGCCTATCGAGGCGGTAGCACGTAATATCAAATTATCTCTGGAAGACTGGGTTTTCAGGTGCAACTTGGTGACGATTGCCGACGGCAAAATGGCAGACCATAGTGCCGGACATATCTCTACTATTGAGGCCGGGAATTTAATAAAAGAGCTGGCTGAGAAGCTCGATAACAAGCAGATAACTTTCCACACGGGTGTAAGTTACAGACACTTATTAGTTTTCAAGGGCATCGATTTCGACGTCCATACATATCCTCCTCATGATTATATCGGCAGGGCAATAGAAAAGATTCTGCCTCGTGGCAAAGGCGCTGACCTTCTCATCGACTTGATGGCTCGCTCCCAGCAGCTTTTCGACAATCACGATATCAATAAAGTGCGAAGAGACCTTGGGGAGAACCAGGTCAGTTCCATCTGGCTTTGGGGACAGGGCAAAAAAGCCCAGCTTGAACGCTTCCAGAAACGATTTGGACTTAAGGGTGCTGCGATTACTGCTGTTGACCTTGTCAGGGGCTTGGCAAAGCTTATCGGCTTCGATTTGATCGACGTGCCGGGCGCTACCGGCTTTATCGATACGAACTATCAGGGCAAAGCTTCTGCTGCTATCGATGCGCTTAAGGAATACGACATCGTTTTTGTTCATATCGAGGCACCTGACGAGGCATCTCATAACGGCAATGCCGAGATGAAGAAAAAGGCTATCGAGCAGATCGATAAACATATTGTCGGGCCTGTACTTGAGGCCCTGCAAAGATATGAAAGCTGGCGAATACTCGTCATGCCGGATCATCCAACCCCGGTCCGAACCTGTGCTCACTCGGCCGAGCCGGTGCCGTTTGCTATGGCGGGCGACAGCATTAGCGGCATCCTGCACGCCACCTTCGGCGAAACGAATGCCGCCAAATCGGGATTCAGAATAGACAACGGTTTCGAGCTGATGGAGTATTTCTTAAAAAGCTAAAGCCTCTTGACCATCTAAATCAAATCCATTAAACTTACATAAAAGGATACATAGTAACAGGTTAGTTATGGAAATTATCGTACAAAAGTTTGGCGGTACATCGGTGGCTGATGCAGAGAAAATACGCCAGGCTGCCAGGCGTGTCATTAAAACAGCAGAGAAAGGTTATGGTGTGGTCGTGGTAGCATCAGCCCGCGGCAAACAGACCGACCAGCTCGTTGCGGATGCTTTGGAACTGAATCCGAATCCGCCGAAACGTGAAATGGACCAATTGCTAAGTACAGGCGAGATACAAACGGTTTCACTCTTCGCCATGGCACTGGATGCAATGGGTTCCGACGCCATTAGCTATACGGGCAGCCAAATCAGAATGTTGACTGACAGTGTCTATACAAAGGCACGGATTATCAGCATCGACGGCGAGCGTATTCACAAGCAGTTGGAACAGGGCAGGATTGTAATTGTTGCCGGCTTTCAGGGCATCGATGAGCACGGAAATGTTACCACTCTCGGCCGGGGAGGCTCGGATACGACCGGAGTCGCCCTTGCTGCGGCACTGGGGGCCAAACTGTGCGAGATTTATACCGATGTCGACGGTATCTACACGGCAGATCCGAGAATATACAAAGATGCCGTCAAAATGGAACAAATCAGCTACGACGAGATGCTCGAAATGGCCAGTCTCGGTGCCGGCGTTATGCATCCTCGGGCCATCGAGTTCGGCAAGAAATATGATGTGACAATTCACGTAAGAAACAGTAGCAAAGATATTGAGGGGACAATAATTACTCATGAGGTGCCACAAATGGAAGGTGTAGTAGTTTCAGGCGCGACAATACAGAGAGATATGGCCAAGATCGGTCTTGTTGGAGTTGACAACGTACCTGGCAATGCCGCCAAGGTCTTCGCTCATCTGGCGAGGGCAAAAGTGGTCGTCCATGACATCGTTCAGACGGAACTCAGTCCGGAAAAAGCAAACCTGTCGTTTATGATTAATGTTTCCGATTTGGCCGCCGCCAAAGAAGCTCTGGAGCAAATTCAAAGCGAGGTTAATTGCGAGGACGTCTTCATTCGTGAGGATATTGCCGAGGTTTCTGTCGTCGGCGTCGGGATGCGAAGTCACTACGGCGTCGCTGAGAAGATGTTCGAGGCCCTGGCCGACGCTAAGGTCAATATCGATTCGATAACGACCAGTGAAATCCGTATCAGTTGTGCTGTGGATGAGGACCAGGCCGAGAAAGCTCTTCAGGCCATTTGTGGGGCCTTTGAGCTGCACAAACCCGCCGATGTGCGTAAAGTGTGACTTGTTCCACTCGGCTCGATTCATAATATAATGGCAGTCCAATGCGGCCGGAACTGGAAAAATCCGCTTTTGCCATGAGCAGACGCCGGAGAAACAGCATCATTTTCCTGTGCCTGCTGGTACTGGCGTTCTTAATCTGGCTCGACCACAGCCTTATCGGCCGTTACCGACAGCTCCCGGCAAAATCCCAAGAGCAGGCGAAAGCTTCCGACCTCGAAAAGTATCACAGCAAAACTTTCACAATTGTAGCTGTTATCGACGGTGACACTTTTGATATCGATATTCCCGATGGACGTCACGAACATACTCGAATCCGACTTTTAGGAATTGACACCCCTGAAACCGGCGGCGAACAATCCGGCGTTATGTACTTCGGCCCGGAGGCTGCAGAATTCACGAAGAAAATGGCCTTCGGAAAATCCGTCACCGTTTACCTCGATTCGCCGAATCCCACCAGAGGCAAGTACGGCAGACTTTTGGCTTATGTCAAATTGCCGGACGGCGGCTTCTTGAATGAAATCCTGCTGACCGAGGGTTATGCCTATTCTGATACCCGTTTTAGCCATAGTTTTTTCAACAAGTACAGGCAATTACAATCCCGCGCCCGAAGCGGCAAAAAAGGCCTCTGGCAAAATGTCACTCCCAACCAACTGCCGAATTGGTTCGTAGGGGCGGTTCGTGAACCGCCCTAAAACCTTGCAATTAACCGTATATATCATAAAATCCATAAATGCCCAACAAATACAACCCCAAAATCCACAATCGTCGTTCCATTCGCCTGCCGGAGTACGATTATTCACAGGACGGTTATTATTACGTCACACTTTGCGTACTCGGCAACAAATGTCTCTTTGGAAAATTCACAGATGGCAGGATTCAATTATACCAATATGGACGAATCGTGGAAAATTGTTGGAAATGGCTGGCTCAGCAATATTCTTATGTACATCTGGACGAGTACGTTGTAATGCCAAATCACCTGCATGGGATTATTATTATTCGTCGTAATCTTAAGGGCGGTTCACGAACCGCCCCTACCGATAATATGCCGAAATATAAACCGTTGTCACGTTTGGTCGGGGCCTTCAAGACTGTTTCTACCAAACAGATAAACATCGTCAGAAACACCCCCGGCACCAAGCTGTGGCAGCGTAATTATTACGAACACATCATACGCAACGAAGAAGAATTGAAACATATCCGCCGATACATTGCCGAAAATCCTATAAATTGGCGAAAAGACGAAGAAAACCCGGATTTAAGACCCACGTAGGGGCGGTTCGCGAACCGCCCCTACGGTCTGTTTAAATACCGCACATAACACTTGATTTTCAGCGTTTCCCCCCCCTTTAGATTCACGTTCACCATATCAGTAAACATACGTGTTTCTTCATTAGGCGGAGGGGGCATTATTTCCACTTCCAGTCGATAGCCGTCTTTAATCGTTTGTTGGTTTATAACCTTTGCAAGGCCTTTTTCAGACGATGTGGATTCAATCTCGAATTCCTCACCGTAGTTGCTTACGATAGAAACCTTGTTGATGTTCGGCTCATCCGGTCGTGGATTTAAGAGAAAAACGCCCGATGGTTTCGATTGAAACCGTTGCTTTGTAGTGAAACGAATTGTCACATTGTCAACTTCCGGATGGGTTAGATTTATTAAGACCAATCCTCCCTGTTGCTTTTGGTGCTTCTCAAGGTCGACCTTCGGTTCGAGCACAAACTTGGTCGCTTCCACAGAGAGATCCACATCAGCGGTAATGGTATCGCCGGTCGATTGGAAAGATGTTATGGAAAACGGCTTATTATCCAGACTTGTTATCGTTATATTCGGGCAGCCGGCGTTCTCTTTGTTGATAAGAAGATCGATTCTTTGCGGCTGATAGTCAACCCTGATCACAACCTGAGCCTTAATAGTCAGGGCCAGTTTAGACTTAGTTTTGTCGTTGCTATAGACATAGAGCTGGCGACTTATCGGCCCCGAATTCCGGCCAGTACTATACACGACCATCAACGTGCCGTTCTCACCGGGTTCCAGTACCTCCTTATCAAGCTTCACAGCAACTCCGCAGCATTTCTTGACTTCAGTGATTTTTAGAACACCGCTTCCGGTATTTTTAAACTTGAATTCACTTGTGTATTTCCTGTTTGATGATACTTCGCCAAAGTCGTGAATAGTGTTCTCAAAAGAGATTTCTGGTTTTATTCCATTCGCTTGAATTTCAGCTTGTATTTGGATAGTCTCTTCGGTTTGCTCTTGACAACCGCTTTGGATAAGCAATAAAAACGTGATGATTATAATAGGTGAAATCTTAAAATTATATTTCATGAGTTGTATCTCAATAATACTATACGAGTCAGAATGATACACTAAGCAACGATTTATATCGAGTACAAAAAAAATGTAATAAAAATCATATAATACTAAGACTGAAAAAGGGCCGATGTTTAACATCGGCCCTTAGAGTGTACTATTTTTAATTCTAATCGTTTCCGTCTAAAACGCTAAAGGATACGATTATTCATCAGGAAACTCATCCGGATATTTCGTTTCGTCTTCTGCTGCCACATCAGTTGAACAATCATAGAAACGAACATCCAAGTTCTTCAAGCCTTCATTATCGTAATTCCAGAAATATCCCTCAAGTAAGTTACTGAAGACAGGAACACGAACAATTATGGTTTCTTCAACAAGAACAGTGCCATCCATATACTCATATGTAACTTCGAAAACAATAGTCAAAAGCTCTGCTGTTACATTGATAAACTTGGGTTTTTTGGATTCACGCACCAAGATATCACTGGTAATTTGTTCCAGAGAGCATACTTCTTCTCCTACCGCAGGGTCTACGCTTGTTAATGTTTTTTCTACCTTATTCGATAACCATGGGGCAAAGGCATCCGCCACTTCGGCGCAAGTGTACATTGTAGCCTTTCCGCCAGGTGTGCCAAGAGCCCTAAGAAATACCGAATATAGTGATTCAGTATTAACACCAGTCATATCCCCACCGATAATGTAAGGATCAAGGCCAGTTGGTTTCATCATGAATGCGGCTTCGCCATCGGTACCATTTTTGTCCAGGACGGCAAACTCAGGTCCCTGGATAAGAGAAATCTCGGTATTAGCAGCGTCTCCCTCTTCTCCAAGTAGGACAAAGATGACATTACCAGCGGCTTTGTCCTCCATTTTAACACTCTTGGGATCCTTTACACCGATGATCTTCAAATGCCCGATCAGCTTACCTTCGGGGCAGACGCCTTCCGGATTTGCGAAGGTTGCTCCTGCGATCATCATTACAATAAGGCTTGTTAGTAATACTTTTTTCATCTTTCATTCTCCTTTTTAAATTTTATTTGAAGTTAACTTCAGTTTCGGGTTGATCCTTGCCGTACGTCTACGGCTGAGCCCCTTTTTAATTCATTACATCAGCTATTCATACTTACGTCAATTTCCTCCGCGTTGTACCTCCTTTCTCCCCCACTGTATCATACCCTTTTAAAATATAAATATCTTCAAGCGGTATCGCTACTTTATGAGCAAATAATTACGCACATTGTTCGGCAACGACCGAACCAGCGATTGCCTTACAAACAACTACACTATTATATAAGGGAAAGCTCACAGAAAGACACACAAAGCAGAGCTTTCCACCACCCGAATCCTTTCGTTAGGTTCATGTTTATAAAATTCAGCCGGTCAAATCAAGGAAAAATGAAGAAAAACACAGTTTATTTGCTAAAGACCTATATTACACTGTAAAACAGCGTTTTTTTTTGTAAATCCCGTATTTTTTCCACCTAGTAGAACAATTTTTAATAGCCCAAATTCTATTTTGTGCTCTGCCGGGCGAATTAATAAAACGAGGCCGCTTCGAAAAGCAGCCCCGCTTTAGTTTAGTTAACAAACTCGTCTGTACTACGGAAGTATTATAGGCAGTGAATTTGAGAACGGATTGTTCTGTCTCTTTGTTGGTTTAACGCTCGGATCCAAAGCCTTGACCTTGGCTGAAATTTCAATAGGATCTGCAGATACAATTACTTCAAGATCAATAAGAAGAGTTAGAAGGGCATCAAGATCTGCCTCTAAAGCCTCTATATCTGCTACAGGTATATTCAAATCACTGTCGCCCATATCACCGCCATCAAGTCTGTCGCTCGTCCCGAAGCTGGCTGACATCTCTATTTCAATCAAAATAGGATCATCATATTCATCTACATCTCCGGTGTCGCATACGGCCATAGCTGTTACATCCACTGAGTACTTATCTGCTCCAGTAACATCTGTCCAGTCAAGAAGGAAGACATCTACATCCTCGACCTCATCTATAGTTGCTGTGGTCGGTACTATACTCAACAAGTCAGGCGGGCCGAGTGCACCGGTTGGCTTCTTTGCCGCAAATGTCGGGACCGCTATTAATGAAATGATTGTTAATAATAGAATTGCTTTTTTCATCACTTTTCTCCTTTTTTACGATTTTCATGGTTGTTTATTCACGACTCGTCCTTCGAAACATATCAGGTCCGTCTGGTTACTGAAATTTTTTTGCCCGTCTTCCTCCTTTCTCTCTCCTGAAACTTTTTGGTTTTTGAATATTGTTATTCGGCCAAATTATTCTTATCACACATCCCCTTTCGCATGCATACATTTTCTGTCATGTCTGCGAAGCTGAGTTTTTCACAGTTCTATTTCTATACGGAAAAGCTTGATGATAAGCATGGCAAGCTTTTCACTGCCCATCCCATTTTTCCCAAATTAACATATTTGGAGCAGCAAGTCAAAAAAAAAACGGAATAATCAAATATTTTTGTTCCATCATCGTCCAACCTTTGCCCTACCCCTTTTGGGGTAGTTTTGGCTTTGAATTGGCTTTGTTTTTTCGACGCCTCAGATCGGCAAAATTTTCATATGTGCCTTTCAGAAAAGAGTTTACGCTAAACTGGCTCATTCGGAAATTGGCTTTGTTTTTTCAAATTTACTCCTGTGAGATGGCGGCTTTGCCTATCTCACGGGGTGAATACAAGAGCATAATGCATATGGGTATAAGAGCGTAAGGAACTATGGATTCATTGTCATTTTAACTTTTTACTTCAACATTTCTTCATTTTATTCAAAACACGACATATGATATAATAAATACAATATACGATGTATGTTAAGTATTATACGTACTTCAATACAAAAAGGTCAAGCGAATTCGAAAAAAATCTCCGTGAGACGGCGTTTTCTTATCCGCCACATAGGGCACAAGGGACGCAGAGAAGTAATCAAATAGTCAATAATAAATATGTCCTGAGCCCACTCATTCTGTCATCCTGAACTCATCCTTTTTGTCATCCTGAGCGTTAGCGAAGGATCTGGGATTAAAAGGATCCTTAGCGTATAATGAAAAATATGCCAATCAACAAACAATACTTCGTCTATATTATGACCAACAGGTCCGGCACGCTTTACATTGGTCTGACTAATGACATAAAAAAGAGGATTTATCAGCATAAGAACAAGCTCATTAACGGCTTTACGAAGAAATATAACATTGATCGACTCCTATACTTTGAAACATTCAGTGATGTTTATTCTGCTATTGCCAGAGAAAAAGTCATTAAAGGCTGGGTAAGAAAAAAGAAAATTGAATTGATAAGCGAAGCCAATCCTCAGTGGAGTGACCTCAGCCAGGGTTGGTACGATTGAGATTCTTCACTGCGCTTTGCTTCGTTCAGAATGACAGGCAAGGAAGGGTAACTCGGTTGCGCTCAAAATGACACGAATAATAAGTTTTATAACAAATTTGAATGCATCCAATGATTTGTCATCCTGAGTTCATCCTACTTGTCATCCTGAGCGTCAGCGAAGGATCTGGGATATTAATGAGTGTAGAAGATTCTTCACTGCGCTGCGCTTCGCTCAGAATGACAACTTCCTCATCTTTATCGTCCCTTATCAGAATCCTGCTGTTGAAATCATAGATATTAAGAGTCTATCCCAATATTGGTTCGATATTACTTGTCATGCTGAACGCATGGAAGCATCTGAGTTGCGAACATTGATAACAATTCCAGATTCTTCGGCTTCGCCTCAGAATGACAGACAAGATAGCGTATTTTGTATGGGCTCTAAAGGTTATATTCCTTGATTTTGCGGTAGAGGGTTCTTTCGCCGATACCGAGGATTTTGGCGGCTTTTTCGCGATTGCCTTTTGTTTTGGCGAGAGTTTCTTCAATGGCCTGCTTTTCAAGCTCGTTGAGCGAGACATCTCCAAGAGCCGCGGAGGCCTGGCTGCCGGCAAGTAATTGCCTTCTTTGTGCTATCTCGGGTGGGATGTCCTGGGCATCAAGCTTCTCGCGGTCGCACATAACGACCATCGTCCTGATAGTGTTTCGAAGCTGTCGAACGTTGCCGGGCCATTCGTAGTTTGAAAGGACAGTCAAAGCAGCATCAGTTATCCCGGTAACTTTTGAGCCGACCTCCGTGGCGGCCTCTTTTAAAAAGAAGTCAACCAGTGCCGGGATGTCCTCGACCCTCTCGCGAAGGGCCGGCAGAGAAATGTTTACACCCTTGATTCTGAAGTATAAATCCTGCCTGAATTTCTTCTCTTCTATCATCTCCGGCAGGTTCTGGTTTGTCGCGCTGATGATGCGGACATCGACCACGGTCGGTTTATTCGAGCCGACCGGTATGATGATTCCATCTTCGATGACCCGCAGCAGCTTGGCCTGGGAGGTCGGCGCCATATCGCCTATCTCGTCCAGAAATAGCGTTCCTTTGTCAGCTATCTCGAACAGGCCTTTTCTGTCGCTGGCCGCTCCTGTAAATGCTCCTTTGACATGGCCGAACAATTCGCTCTCCAGCAGTGTTTCTGTCAGGCCGGCACAGTTTACCGGCCGGAATGATTTGTCCCAGCGAAGCGAATTGATATGAATCGCCCTTGCCAGCAACTCTTTGCCTGTGCCGGACTGCCCTTCGATCAGGATGGATATATTGGTCGGTGCGACGCGCCGAAGGACCTCGAATATGCCTTCCATCGCCGCGCTGTTGCCCAACACTCCTTCGAAGGTGAAATCCCCTTTTCCTGCTTTGGGTTTTTGTGCGCTACGTTCATTAGCGGCCGAGGCCTTTTGGCATGCCTGGGTCACAAGCGTACGAAGCTGGCCGATGTCAATCGGTTTGACAAGGTAATCGTAAGCGCCCTGCTTTATGGCTTCCTTGCAGGTATCGATTGTACCATAGGCGGTTATCAGGATTACTTCGGTGCTGTCATTGTACTTTTTCGCTTCCTCAAGAATGGCCAATCCGTCGATGTCGCCGCCGAGCTTCAGGTCGGTAACGATGACATCGATCTGTTGGCTGCGGACAATCTCAAGCGCATCGGTGCCATCATATACGGCGATCGCCCGAGCGCACAATTTTTCGAGCGATTCGGCGATTCCGTCGGCGTGGTCACGTTCATCGTCGACAATCAGGATTACGCCTTCTTTTTGTCCCAAATTAGTACCTCATTATTGCTGGAGGGGGATTCTTAGCTCAAAAGATGTCCCTTTCCCGGGCTCGCTGTTAACTGATATGGAGCCTTTATGCGCTTCGATAATTTTCTTTGCCGTCGGCAGGCCAAGGCCGCTACCCTGCGGACGAGACGTATAATAAGCTTCGAATATATGCGGCAGTTTGTCCGGCGAAATACCGGAGCCGGTGTCGCTTATCTGTATTACAGCATCTTTTTCCTGCCTATCTGTTCGAATCATTAAGTCACCGCCGCTGCTCATGGCCTGCTGGGCGTTAATAAAAAGATTCAATATCACCTGTTTTAACATATCCGGATCGATTTTGCAAACAAGCGGGTCATTATGCAGGCCCTGATGGATGGTGACCGAATAACTGTGGGCCTGCGGCGAATAAAAATCGATCATGTCGCTGACAAGCTCATTAATGTCGATACTTGCCAACTGTAATTCGGTCCTGTCAACGTAACACAGAAAGCTGTCGAGAATCTGTTCGACCCTATCGGTTTCTTTTTGGACGACGGCCAATTTCCTGATCGCCCTTTTGAGTATCGTGCTGTTTTTACCTGCGGGGCTTTTGCCGGATTCGGCACGAATTGAATCCTCCAGCTCTTCCCTGGCAAGATTTAGATTAATCTTAACAGTAGAAAGGGGGTTCTTGATTTCGTGGGCAAGTCCGCCGGTCAGCTTGCTTAATTCTTCAAGCTGTGCGAGGTGATTATTTTCATCCCCTTTAGTCCCGGCGATTCTTTTACAAAGCAATAGCACAGCGATCGTCAGTAAGCCAACAATGAACCCGCCAACAAACTGCAGCACTTATTTATCCTTTGGCTTTTCTTTTTTCTTCTTATCGGCAAGAGCGGCTTTGCGGGAAAGTTTCAGTCTGCCCTGGTCGTCGATCAATATGAGTTTTACGGATATCAAATCACCCATTTTACAGACGTCTTCGACATTCTTGACGTAACCATCGCTAAGCTCGCTGATATGGCACAAGCCTTCAACACCCGGCACGATTTCCACGAATACACCGAAATCTTTTACCGAGACCACTTTTGCCTGTTCATATATCCGCCCTACTTCAGGCGGCTGTGTGATAGATTCGATAATTTCTTTGGCCCTGAGGTGGCCGTCGCCGCCGAGACAACTGATATATATGGTTCCATCCTCTTCGACCTCGATAGTTGTGCCGGTCTGTTCTTGGATGCCTTTAATCATCTTGCCGCCCGGGCCGATGACCTTGCCGATAAGCTCGGGATCAATCTCGATACTCACAAGTTTCGGTGCATATACGCTCAATTCCGACCTTGGCTTATCGATAGCCTGAGCCATAGTTTCCAGAATTTTCATCCGTGCTGTCTTTGCCTTATGCAGGGCCTCGATCATTATATCATGAGCCAAACCCTCGGCTTTTATATCGAGCTGTATAGCGGTAATGCCGTCAACGGTTCCGGCAACTTTGAAATCCATTTCACCATAGTGGTCTTCCTCCCCGGCAATATCGGTCAGTAGTTCGTGCCTGCCGTTTTCGTCGCTTATCATACCGATTGATATGCCGGCAACGGCTTTGGTCATTGGGACGCCTGCATCCATCAGGGCCAGTGAACCTCCGCAAACCGAAGCCATTGAGCTCGAACCGTTCGATTCAGTAATATCCGAGACGATCCTGACGGTATAAGCAAATTCATCATCCGGCGGCCTTACTGCTTCCAGTGCTTTTTCCGCCAATGCTCCGTGACCAATCTCTCTTCGGCCGACGCCGCGAATGGGTCTGACTTCGCCGACGGAGAACGGCGGGAAATTGTAATGCAGCGTAAAGTTCTGAGTATACTCCTCTAACAAGCCGTCAATGATCTGCGCGTCCCTGATGGTGCCGAGGGTCACACTTACGAGCGATTGTGTTTCGCCGCGCGTAAATAACGCCGAGCCGTGGTTTCTGGGCAGAATACCGATTTCACATGTGATTGGACGAACATCATCGTAGCCTCTGCCGTCCGATCTTTTGCCGCTCAGCAGCAATTTCTTTACTACCTGGCCTTCGATTTTTCCGAGGATTCGCTTGACCATAGCTTTGTTATATACGGTATCGGTTTGTACTTCCGCACTATCGGCATCGGGGCAATATTCGGTCTTAACCTGCTCGAACAGTTCATCCACAGCATCTTTCCGCTGCTGCTTGTCCGGTATTTGTTTAAGCTCGTATAGTTTATCTGATACTTGTGAAGAAATTTTCGCTTCGAGCTGCTCGTCATTTTCGACGAGGGGGATTTCCTTCTCGACTCCCACCTTCTCGCGGAGTTCTTCTATCATTTCGCAGACTTCGCCGACGGTTTTCTGAGCGGTTGCTATTGCTTCGGCTATCACGTCTTCCTGCAATTCTTTTGCCCCGACCTCGATCATATTAATGGCTTCTTTGCGGCCGCCAAGAAGGAGGCTCAGGTCACCCTCTACAAGCTGTTTATGAGTGGGATTGACTACAAATTCCCCATTCACTCTACCCAGCCTGCAGGCTCCAGTGGGCCCCATAAACGGTATTTTGCTAATTGTAAGCGCGGCACTGGCACCTATCATTGCCAGAATATCTGGATCGTTTTCAAGGTCGGCACTTAAAACATTTGCTATAACCTGCACTTCCTGGAAGTAACCCTCAGGAAACAAAGGGCGAATAGGCCTGTCGATTTGTCTGGCCGTCAGCGTTTCTTTTGTGCTGGGTCTTCCCTCTCGCTTGATAAATCCGCCCGGAAACTTGCCGGCTGCGCTTTGTTTCTCGCGATATTCGACGCTAAGCGGGAAAAAATCAATATCATCGAATCTGGGCGGGGCGGTCACCGCAGAAACAAGAACAACGGTTTCTCCATATTGTACTACAACGGCACCATCCGCCTGCCTGGCGATTTTGCCGGTTTCGATGGATAAGGTTCTGCCCCCTATTTCTCTTTCTACTCTACAAAAATCAATCATATATTACCTCTTTGGTAGGTTATGCAATAAGATAGTCTTGGCTCACATTGTTTTGTGTGGGGCAAGTGATTCGTACTCTTATGCTCATGTTATTTACGCAAGCCAAGACGGGAAATAATGTCCTGGTAGCGTTTGACGTCTTTCTTGCTCACATACTTGAGCAATGCTGCTCTGGTACCTACCATTTTCAGCAAGCCACGCCTTGAGGCATGGTCTTTACGGTGGGTTTTGAGATGCTCAGTAAGGTCATTAATCCTTCTTGTCAATATCGCAATCTGTACTTCGGGTGAGCCTGTATCGCTCTGGTGAGTCTCAAAATCATCAATAATCTTCTCTTTTTCCTGCTTCGTCAGCATCTTTCCAATAAATCCTTTCTAACATACATTTTCTAACATCATACTCTCTGGTGGCGGGATTTTAAGCAAATATTGAAGTGTTTGCAAGTCTTTTTTCCTGCGTATTTTAAAAAAGATTTGACATGGCTGGAATAAACCGGACTTGCCAGCATGTTCAATCACCGTTGTCGGTGGTCTTTTGTTCGAGAAAAGCTTCCAGGATTTCAGCTGCGGCGACAGCGTCAATGCGCTTTTTTCTTTTGCCTTTTGTAAATTCTGCTGGAGCAAGTTTTTCCTCGGCCCCAAAACTGCTTAAACGTTCATCCTGGAGATGAACCGGAATGGAGAGACGCTTTTTCAATTGTTCGCTAAATTTTCGGACGAATTTTGTCTGGGAGCTATCTGAGCCGTTCATGTTCAAAGGTAAACCCAGCACAATTGCTTCGACATTCTCGGTCTTGACTATTTCATCAATCTTATCCAGCAACTCTTTCTGGCCATGGAGTACAGCCAGCGGCGAGGCAATGGTTTCGGTGGCATCGCAAATCGCCAGGCCAGTGCGTTTAGTTCCGTAGTCAATTGCCAAATATCTCATGTTCATTCTTCTTTGGGCGTTCTGCGTGCTGCGTGCTCAATAAGCAAAACGCAGAACAATGCGTGTGATCATAGAAACTTTTCGCCGCCGTGTTCTTTTATCAGTTCAAGCAGATCCTTTAGTCTTTGGGTCTCGTCGATATGGCAAATAAGTGTGGCATCGGGACTGTGGGCCACAACCATATTTTCCAGGCCAATCGCTGCAATCAGATGACCTTTGTCCTCGGTAATTATGATGCTTTTTTTGCAGTCGAGCAGCTCGCTCTGGCCTGCTACGACGATATTGTTATCCTTGTCGGAACTGATAATATCAGCCAAAGCGACAAATGAACCCATATCGAGCCATTGACATTCCAGCTTTATGGCATTGACCTTGTCGGCTTTTTCCATGACGGCATAATCAATGCTGATTTTGGGCAGCTTGACAAAGAAATCCTGAAGTGTTTGCTGTTGATTCGGGGTGTCCCAGTCGGCTTGAATTTTAGCTAAAGGCTCGCTGGCTTCGGGCAGAAACTTTTTCAAATAGGTTAAAATTGTCCCTGCCTTCCAAACAAACATACCGGAATTCCAGAAATATTGACCGCTATCAAGATACTGTTTTGCCGTTTCTTCGTCGGGCTTTTCCCTGAATGCATCTACGGAGTAAACCTTATTTTTGCAGTTCGGATAATTCCGGCCATTGCCGCATTTTATGTAACCAAGGGAAGTACTTGCAAAAGTTGGCTGGATACCGAATGTAATCATATTATCCGGATTGTTGTTAATAAAGGTCAGGGCGTCCTTGATGGCTTCCTGCAGCACCTCGGGCGGTTTTATGATCTGGTCGGCGGTAACCACTGCAATCGCGGCGTCAGGATCATATTTATGCAGAATGGTCGAGACAAGCCCGATAGCGCCGGCGGTATCGCGTACAGCCGGTTCGGCAATGACATTATTTGAGGGTAATTCCGAGAGATTTTCACGAACCACATCTACATAGCCGGCATTGGTTAAGACAATGATGTTTCTTATGTCAAAGATTGGCCTTAGCCGCTCGAAGCACCGGCGAAGAAGCGTCTGACCGTCGAGGAGCTTTAAGACCTGTTTGGGCCGTTTCTGCCGGCTCAAAGGCCATAACCGCTTACCGGTCCCCCCCGCCATTATCACTGCGTAATCCATTGCTGGATCCTTCCAACACATAAATTAGGTTATACAATGGCTATAACATTCGCCCAAGAATTTACGAAAACTTGGTAACTCTGTCAACTGCGATTAGATTTTCGTTTCCTTTTACTTCTTTTTGATTTGGCTAAGACCATAAGATGAGTAATCCTGTCCCTGATAGCCCCGACACCCGGCTGGTCAAACGGATTGATGCCGAAGAAAGCGCCGGTATAAAAGGTAACCGTTTCGTACAAATAGATAAACTGGCCAACTGTGTAGGGATTTACTTCAGGGAAAATAATGCTGAAGCAGGGCCGTTTCTTTTCGAAAAGAACAGTTTCGGTGGCTTCCTTTTCGATTTGGTACAATTCGCCAAGTGTGCTGTTTTCGAGATATTCAAGCTCGGGCGTATAATGAGGAATCTTTCCTATCGGGGGGTCTTTCTTGAACTTATCGACCTGTAAGAAAGCGAATACCTTGTCGTCGATCCCATCGATGTAAAGCTGTAGCTGGCTATGCTGATCGGTAGCTCCTAATGCCCTGACCGGCGTCGGGCCGATAGGAACCGGAAGCTGATTACCGTTTACATCTTCGGCCTTGCCGAGACTCTCCGCCCAAAGTTGCCTGAACCAATCCGCCATGTCCTTCAATTCGTAACTGTACGGCATCATGACGGCTATTCTTTTACCTTTCTGATACAAGGAATGATGTATAGCGGCAATGACAGCCGCTGGATTAGAACGAGAAATTCGACCACAGTGACGCTTCATATCCCGAGCGCCTTCTATAAGCGATTTGACCTTTATTTTGCACATATCAGCACTGAACAAACCAACAGGGCTTAAAATGCTGAACCTGCCGCCGACATACTTCGGAATTTCAAGGTGTTCCAATCCTTCTTTCAGCGCGATTCTGTGAAGAGGATTTTCATCGAAGCAGGTCGTGACAATGACCTGTTTGCGAAAGTGTTGAGCACCCCGTTTTTGAAGGAGATCGCGAATAATAAAAAGTTGACTCATCGTTTCAGAGGCGGTTCCACTTCTGCTTATGACGTTGAACATGGTCCTGTCAAGCTCATTATCCAACCACTTCAAAAAGGAAACCAGTTGAGCAGGATCAATATTATCAATAACAAAAATTCGCGGGCCGGAACGTTGCTCCTTATCAAAATTATACATATATGGATTCAACGCCGTTTGCAGAGCGATATTACCAAGCGCGGAACCGCCGATACCGAGCACGACGAGATTCTCCCAGTGGCCTTTCATTCGAGCGATTACCTTTCTGACTTGTCGAATATTCCCTTCATCTTTAACTAGGTCCTTGTACGCTTTTTCTCTTTTCATGATTTCCGGACGAATTGCTCTTAGCCTTTTAATTCTCTCCGGTAGCAAGTTCAATTGCCTGTCTAATTGCTTCTCTGTAATACCATATCTCGAGTTGATAACATTTGTAAAATCCAGTGTGATCTCTTTTCTTAACACTCTTATCTTCCTTTCCTAATGCTCATTTTGTTTTAGTATCAACGCTTAGGATTATTTACTACTCATTCTATTGCCGCCGGGGCCCTAAGAACTCTTTCAGTCGTTCGTTGTTGAACTGGGATTTTCGATCGTATGTGTAAATTTCCTTGACTCCATTTGACTTCTCATGATCTGTTCTTTCCAATAATTATTCCAGATTCGCGCAAGATATTATCACTTCAAATCGAAATAATCAATAAGGGCGTACACTTCATTATTGAGTTTCTTCATATCTTCGAGCAGTTTGACATATGGTTTGTACTTGTAATCGATGATTCCCTTGTTCGAATCGCGGTTGGATGGGTCCGTGCTAAGGTCTTCCGGATTGTTGTCTCTGTACTTGAACCAGTGCCAGCCTACACAGGATTTGGATTCCAGCAGACCCAGCGTGAAGTTTTGATAGAAGCGGGCACGGTCCTTCTGCGTCTGAACGAGCCAGCCGGCACCCGAATTGTTCGGCAGGCCCGAATCGTGCCCTTTAGCGTAAAATTCCGTAATAATAAAAGGCCTGCCGGATTCATTGCTCCACATCGCCATCCTTTCGGCATCCGGCCCCCATGCGCCATAATAATTCACCGCTATCACATCCAGATACTTGCCGGCAGCTCTAAACATCTCCGGCATCCTGAGTGCCCTGCCATGAAGTCTCGGGCCGAGACATAAATGGTTCGGGTCGTATCGGCGGATGGCGTTCGTGGTTATCTTGTAATACCTTTCAATTGCATAGGCAAGAAATGTCTGCCGGTCGGCATCCGTTATATCCTTCGGGCCGGCGTCTTTTGCTTTTCTGCGGTCGAGCCATTTTTTCGCTGCTTCGTAGCCGTATCGAAGGTCCGGATTGTCCGCATCGAGCTGCAGCGACCGGTCAAGCATGTCCGAGACAATCGGCAGCTCATTATCGGAAAAATGCCCGAGCAGCCACGGATCGCTTTGGGTTGCCGAGAGCTGTTTGGCATATTCATCGCAGAACTTCTCGAAATCCGGATGGAATACCGGGATGCACCGGTTAGGGTACCCCAGATGTCCCGGCTCCTGCCAGACCAGCTTTCTGGCCCTGCCGAACGAGCCCATAAAATTCCATGAAAGGGTATATGCAAGCTGATGCGGCACTGTTTGTAATAGCTCCGTATCCGACCAGCCTCCCGTTCCGTTAAAGCCGTGCTCTGCAAGAAACTCAGTGGAAAACTGTGCCCACTTCTCAGGTGTGCCGAACACCTTTAAGGCTGGCTCTTTACTTATCCTGGATCTGCCGATGTTTACCGAGCAGACACCGACGTTTATAAACTGATTGCCATCGGGATCAATAAGCCACCACCTGTCGGCAATTTTCTTTGGATAGAAAAAACCTGTCGCTCTGACATTTTTGTCCGCCCTGCCGCCATATCTGCCGGTTGCAATTTTCTTCGAGCCCGGCTGGAAACCCTCCAGCAACTCTATTGTGCGCGTATCGCGAAGTGTCCAGTCTTTATCAGCAGGTTTTCTCTTGACCGGCACCTTGATATATTTTTGCTCATTGGTCTGTCTGACGGCTGCGGCAGTGACAAGAAAAACTGCTATGAGAATAGAAACGGAAAATATTGTACGCACTGCCAAAGTTTTACGCTTTCAATCGGACGTCAATATTGCCTGTTGCGGTTTTATCGAGCCGGAAAGTACCGATTAGCTTTTTGCCGTCAATTTGCGTGCTGACTTCATATTCGCCGAGGAAACCGCGGAACTTTGCTGTGCTATCCGTATCTGTTTTTGTTTCGGTCTTAGTCCACCACCTACCTTTGATCAGACGCTCTAATTCTTCATAGGCAGGTTTCGGCGTCATATCCTCACGTATCAGGCCGGCCGGCGCCCGCTGCCACGCGTTCTGGTCGGTAAAGTCCCACCATGTGATGGCCTCGACAGCCGGGTGCGAAAACAGCATGCTATAAAACTCGGTGACTTGCTTAGCCTGACGTTTCTCTCCTTCGGGTGTACTGATCCAGCGGAAGTTTGGATCTTCACGTTTTTTGCTAAGTTCCCAGCCCTGATCGCCGGAGACGAGAGTTGTCTCAGTGAAGTGCAGTGGTTTGCCGTATTTAGCGAAACGTTCGCAAACTTCCCACGTCTTCTGCACTGGCCAGTATCCGCCGTGCATATGTGACTGAATACCAATCACATCGTACATCGGTTGATTATTTTCGTCGATAAGTTCGGAAATTACCTTCTCGGCATAATCCTTGTCCGTTCGATAGTCATTGATTAACAGCGTGGCATTTGGATTTGCCTGCCGTGCTGCTTTGAATGACTCGCGGATATACTTGCCTATGCCCATTTTCCGAATAGCCTCGGTTAATATCGGCGCCCGCTTCTTGATTTGCTCCCGGTCGTAATGTGTTGCCTCATTAACCACGTCCCAGATATCGACATTGTTCTTGAATCGCCGGACACATCTGTCTATACGTTTCAATTGAAGCTGCATCGCTTCGTCCGGTTCCTTCGGCAGCCACCGCGGGTCCACATAATTCCAGGCCAAAGGATGGCCCTTGGTTGTTATATTATGTTCCTTGCACCAGCGAACGATTTCGTCGGTGCGCTCATCATCCGGTTGGCCTTGCCGGCGCTCATAATTCCACCAATAGAACGGCAGCGTAGCAAAGTTTAGAAGTGCTGCGAAACGTTTCTCATAGGCAGCATTGTCTTCCGGCGTCCTGCACCGATTCAGCTTGAAGATATTGCAGCCGAACAGAAACTTGTGCCGCTTTTGTTCAATCTTAACAGTCATGTCGTTCCTAAGCGGTTTTCCATCCGGCCCGGCAAGTTTTAATACTACATCGCCCTTGCGATGCTTTTCAATGCGAGCATCAGCCTGTTCGAGTATTTCATTTTTTTGCTCTTTTGCGGCAAGCAGCGGCCTCGAAATTGCTGCCGAAGCCGCGCTAAATCCCGCTGCTTTAAGGAAGTCACGCCTATTCATAAAACCGCCTTTCCATTTCATACGGCTTCATTGACCATTTTTATGTCTTTGTATTTACAGAAAGAACCCAATTCCTTCGTAATATCTCCGTAGCACGTCTGACGATGTAAGCCGCTCGTCCAGTTTTTCCACAGTTTCTCGATATCGCCGTCCACCTTGACGGTTATCTTTGTCCGGCAGCCTCTGTCGACATCGGGCGCATCAATAATTTCGCCGGTGAAGTACGGCATGAAGTCGGTACCAACCAGTTTGGCCTGGGTGACCTTCCGTCCAATCTGCATAAACACCTGCGGAGTAACTCCTTCCCTTCTTTCCATAACCGTTCGTAACTTGTAAGAATCAGCCGGACCATCCGGGCCGTCCATTTTCGTCGTGCCCAGGCAGTGAGCAAGGATAATGCTGTTATTCGATTCATCCACGGTGGGATCGCTGATAAAGCCGGGCTTGCCGACCAGCCCCTGCATGATGATGTGGGTCATAGCGCTCTGTAAATCCGATTCGCAGATACCCCCTAAACCCATGTTATTGAGCCTCGTAAATCCAACACAAGGATAAGCGGGAAGTTTAATGGTCCCGTCCCACATTGTGCCGTAGCAGTCGATGGTTAGTACGGTGGCATCTTCCTGATTCAGCAGATTTTCGAAGGCAAGCGCCAGTTTACAGGACTTGAATACGTCCGACCGGGAAGGTTCTACAAGCTCTTTGGCCCCATTGATCCAGCGTTCGGTTTCCGCTTTGGCGTCGCTATCGCTCACAGCTTCATAAGCGTCGAGTACCTGCTGGCGTTCGAGGCGTTTGATTTCGGTCCCGAACTTGTCTTTCATGGCGTCTGCATAATTGTCGAAGTTCCGTGTGGTAAGATTCAGCACCTTGGCTTCTCTTAGATGATGAATCGCGCGGAAAGGCCTTATGGCGACTGCCAACTGGCTGTAGTCGCTTGTGAGCATACATTCGAGCCTGGCCCCCAGCTTCTGTTTCTGCAAAGCGCCGAATCCCGTCCAGCCGTGCCCGGAATACGGAACAGCGAACAGGACCGTAGGTTTACCGACACTGAGGATTTCATCGAGGACCGGTCGAACGCCCATATTGAAATGAATGGCCAGGATTCCATCAACTTCCTGAAGCTTGCTTTTGAGCGGCGTTATCTGGTCCGGAGTCGAAACCAGTTGGTCAATTACGAATTCGACATCCGACAGCTCATTTTTAAGCTTCGCAAATTCGGACTCGTAAAATGCAATCTCTTTTTTCAAATCCATTCTCGGCTCGGGCCACAGCCCGTGCGAGGTGCCCATGTAAAATCGGGCGACTTTGACTTTTGTCCCCCGGCAGCCGGGACTGATGAGTTTCGAACCTCTTGAACCGGCGCCGAATACAAGGCCCGATCCGCCAAGGCACAGGGCACTTGCCGCTGCCGATAATTCAATGAATTCTCTCCTGCTTATTTCTTTCCTCATTTTTCTCTCCTTTTTGCTGTTTCGTTGCACTTCTCGCCGGACAGGAGCATCCAAACCTGCACCTGGCCGCCGGCTAAATATCTATCACTGAAAGATTGGCATATTTTACCATGAGTGTTTTTAGCTGTCCAGAATTGAATTTTATGACAACGATGCTGTTTTCACCCATGTCGGTGAATTGTTTGATCCTGCCAAGACCGAATTTTTCATGCCGGACCAGTTGCCCCTTTTTGAAACGCGGCATAATTTGGCTTGTATCATAATCAACAGGATCATCAACATCTAAATCTTCATGCCGGGCTTGTTCGGTGAAGTTTGTGCCGAGTTCGAAAAGAAACTGAGAAGGTATGGTCCGCAGGAACTGGCCTCGCACGGTTCGGTAGCGGGCGTAACTGATGTACAAGCCTGTTTTTGCACGAGTTATACCTACAAAAAATAGCCTGCGTTCCTCCTCCAACTGTTCATCATCCTCGTGTGTGTTGCTTCTTTCGTGCGGCAGCAAACCATCCTCGACACCAGCAATAAAAACGTGCTCGAATTCGAGTCCCTTGGCAGCATGTAACGTCATCAGTGCAACTCGGTCGCTGGCGGCATCGTAGGCATCAGTGTCGCTGAATAGCGATATTTGCTGGAGATAATCGAGCAGCGAAGGTTCCTCGGCTTGCTTGTCGTACTCGGCGGCGCTGTTTATCAGCTCGTTGACATTCTCCAGAGCATTCAGACCTTCAGGACCACCTGCGGCAAGAGATTCGGCCAGGCCGGATTCGTTAAAGACTCGATCGGCAAGCGGTGAGACTTCGCCGGCGACATCTTTCTTGAATAGTTCGAGCATATTGACAAAAACGGCGAGCTTGGCTTTCGCCGCTTTGGAAAGAAGCTCGATATCACCGGATTTCTTTAGTGCCTCGAAGAAGCTGATTTTATGCTGGGAGGCATAAGCAGCGACCCTGTCGGTTGTTACCTTTCCTATACCGCGAGCGGGCGTGTTAATGATACGCATAAGCGCGATTTCATCGCTCGGATTGACAAGTAGTTTTAAGTAAGCAAGCAAGTCGCGGATTTCTTTCCTTCTGTAGAATTCCACGCCGCGAACAATCTGGTATGGTATTTTATTGCGTACAAGTGCTTCTTCGAGCGCTCGGCTCTGGGCATTGACACGATAGAAAACCGCCATGTCATTCAGTGCTGTACCTTTGCCGGCAAGCTCATTTATCTGCCGGGCAACCGCATGGGCCTCTTCATTCTCATCTTCGAATCCATCAACCTGAATATCCTGGCCCTCGGATTTTGTCGGGATGAGCTTTTTAATTTTTCTGTTTAGGTTATACGCTATCAAATGGTCCGCCACGGCAAGAATATTCGGGGTGCTGCGAAAATTTTCCTCTAACTTGACGACAGCGGCATCAGGCCAATCACTTTCGAAGGCCATTATATTGCGGATGTCGGCGCCTCGCCAGCGATAGATGGACTGGTCCGGATCGCCGGTTGCACAAATGTTGTTATGGCTCGAAGCAAGGGCTTTGGCGATTGAATACTGGGCGTGATTAGTGTCCTGGTATTCGTCGATGAGCAGAAACTTGAATCGCTCGGCAAGCTCGCGGCAGACATCGGGGCAATCACGAAGCAAAAAGGCCGTCTTCATCAGCAAATCGTCAAAATCAAGTCCGTTCAACTCGCTGAGGATATTCTGATAGTTTAGATATATTTCGGCTAATTTGGTGGAAAAAAAGTCATATGCATCAGTTTTGAACGATTCGGCATCGATCAGTTTGTTTTTCAGCGTGGAAATCGCATCGAGCATTCGTGCAGGTGAGAAATTTGTCGTATCCAGCCGGCAATTTTTGACCGCCTGCTTGATACATCTGGCCTGGTCGGCGCTGTCATAGATACTGAAGTTCGGATGGATTCCAGCATGGTCTGCGTACTGCCTGAGTATTCTAACGCATAAGGAATGAAACGTGCTGATATGCGCTCCGGCAGAAGCCCCGAGAGCGAATGCCCTGGCCCGCATCTCCTCGGCGGCCTTGTTCGTAAAGGTGATTGCGCAGATATTATACGGCCGAACGCCTGACTCTATTAGTGCTGCAATTCGATATGTTATTACGCGGGTTTTACCGCTGCCCGGACCGGCAAGAACAAGTAACGGACCATCAATATGAAAGACAGCTTTTCGTTGCGAAGGCGTTAGTTGTTGTGAGAATGTATTCTGCATCCATCAAAAGGCTCATGTCTGTGAAGTTCGCTACTTTAAGCTTTTAATCAATTCCTGCTCCTGCAGTCTGACCTTATCTCTTTGCTTCTCAAGCTCTTCTTTCCAGGGCTGTAACTTTTCGGCAAGCTCGGGCCGTTCGATTTCTATTCGCGCCAGCAGATTTAGCCTCAAATTGGGAACGAATAGCCAGTCTTCCAGAAAATCGCGAAGTGCCAGATATTGTAATGTTGTAAATGGGGGCAGGTCAATCCTGTTTTCATCCAGATATTTATTCTGGTAATGATCATGTATTTCCTTTGCGTATTTCTCTCTGCCGGCCGAAGTCTCATCATCGCCAATTGCATACAGAGAGTAACTTTCCCTTAGCAGCATAACAACCTGTTCCGTAGCATCGGTTATACCTATCGACTCTAATTCCTCCAAGAAACGCTTCTGTGCGAACTCCACCAGCGGAACTTTGAATTCGGGCAGGTCGTAAAGTTTTCTTAATTCATTAAATATTTGCTGTGCTTTTGTTCTGTGACCTGATTGATAGAAGGAGAGCACGGCATTCTTTAGCATATTTCGGTGGCCGTTTTGGAGGGATTGGAGAGAACTGTCATCTTTGTACTTTTCGAGAGTCGCTAAAAATGAATTATTGTACGAATCGAACATTCTCAAATCCGGCCGTAAAAATACTTCCTTGTATATCTGGGGCTCTGTTTTCTCCGATCCTTCTACAGGCACATCAAACTGCATATCACGAATAAGCAGCATGCCGTAGCGGAACAAATTCTGCAGACTGTGGCCAACAATACGGTCCGTATTGGTTTCGGTCATATCCATCTCGATGGATTCTTTTTGGGCGTTTATCTGTAAACCCTTAACTGCCCAGTAGATAGCGTGACTGTCCGGATGTCGCCAGTCCAAAGGTAAATGCGTATTCGGATCGGTGAAGTCAATCGGGCCATAAGTCCTGTTAAGGTCATTCATTAAGACCGGATCGAGTTTCCAGATTTTACGTAATTGCATGGCCTTGGCGAAAAGATCGAATTTTTTCAGGGCATCAGTACCTCTATAATCATCAATAGTTTCGCCCGCAGCAGCATCGAATCTGCCGGAATTTTGACGCAGTGACAGATAATTGCTTACGAACTCATCATCATCGGAAAAAGTGTCATCTGCTGATTTTAAGGCTTTAACCAGTGAAGCCACATTCGGGTCGGCAACAATCTCTTGCCAGCTAACCGGTGCTCCGGCAAGGGCTTCGAAATACCGACTGTCCTGCGGGCCGAGCTGGTTGTCCTCGGAGCTAAGCAACGGCTCCAAAGACATGGCTAACTGGAGTTTGTAATATTTATGTGCATCGTCCGAGACCCCCCCAATTTTGTGCTGGAATATCCGGGCCAGCTCGCGGTATAGCGTGATATTATTTAGTTTGTATTTATCGATGGCCTCGTCGCGTATCAGCTCGTATCCGTTTCTGACCCATCGCCACCGCTGGTCGGGCTGGGTCGCCGGGATAGCAACCGAAATGTTATAAGACATATTCCAGGCGTGGAATTCCCAGACCGATGCGAAACGAGGTTGCAGAATGGTTATCCATTCCGCAAGCTGCCGTGCATCGAAGAACTGTCCTTCGTCTTTCAGTCTGTCGGCCCGCATCCATAAAACATCCACTACCAGTCCGCGAAAGGCGCCCGTTGCAATGGTCGCGAACGCCAGCGATGGGGGCATACTCTCAGGTCTGTCAATTATCAGGCCCATATCCTGACGCTGGTGATTTATAGAATCGAGTTGCATACCTGCGGCAATAAGCAGACCGGCTGTAAGAACAATACAAATAGACCAGATTGTTATATCATGTAAACGCATAGCCCTGGTTTCGTGCTCTGTACTTCACCTTATAAATTAAACCGTGATCCTGGCAATCTCCCGATACCTGAAAATGACTAAGGAAAATATAAAAATTAAAAATGCTTTGATACAAACCATCAAAAGGGCACATTTGGTCAAAAAGGACCAGGTTAATAATTGCGCCGGGATCAGGAATTTCGATGGATTATACTTGTCAAACTGCGGCAAAAGCTGGATTACCCACTTAAGGCTGTAAGAATAAACCGCGCCGATATTTTCACCCAGAAAATCAAAGGATTCGAGAACAAAACCACTGAAACTTGCTGTAAAGAAGACAACAAAACAGAACAATATCGCTACGGGGAACGACAGGAAAGAAGATGCTAATGTACCTAAACAAGCCAGGAATATCAAACGGAACAAAATCAAAAGGACAACTCTGATGAAGTTACTCGTGAAAGAATCAGCCTTATAAAGCACCTCCAGGCCGTCCGGAGGGAAGATAATAGCTACTTCTCGATTGTTCTGCGGATCATTGACGAACGCTACGGCCAAGTGGCCGTCTTCCGGCACAACTTCGGCGGGAATTTCTATTTCGTGAAAATCCCGTACGGAGTGTTTATGTAATTTTTCATAAATCGGAGTTTTACTTTGAGTGCCGTATTGGAAGAACTTGTAGTCACCTGCAAACCATCTGCCCCATACCTGCGAATCAGGTGGATTTACCGAGACATCATATTTGAATTTTATAAATAAATTTTCCGATAGTGGCTTAACATTTTTGAATTCCCACAATAACGGCTGGCCCACAACGGCTGCGCGTCTGGCAAGTTGTGCCTGCTGAGTAAGCTGAGCAATAATTTCATCACGCGGCACGTTAGCAGGCAATTCGCCTTTGGTGTTAAGTTCATTATATCTATTCGCTACTTGCCGGCTAACATCCTCTTCCGGGACATTTAAGGACGCCCTGGCCGTGAAAAATACATTATTGGCCTCGATAAGTTCCTGCTCGGATGCTTTAGTGAATTTCGGCATATAAATCGTGATTGTGTAAATTATAGCTGTAAACAAACAGAGCAGAACCACGTCCAGCACTATGACGCCGATAAGCTTGCCCAGCATGAGTTGATAACGCCTGATTGGTTTGGTAATGACGGTGTATATTTGTCTTTGTTCGATGTCGCTTGTTACCGTATAGATCGAAACGATAATTGTCAGCAAACAGAGCAGGAAACTTGTCAGCGAAAGAGCGTAACTGACAAAAGTCTGCAGTCTGCCCTTCAGCGTCTCGTCACCCGTGGCGGTAAAACCAAGGACCGGCAACAGGACAAGCAGAAGAATTGTAAAGACAACGGCCACTTTCATCCGCAAAGCCTGTTTAATAGTATTAATGGCGACAGCCCGGATACTATGCATCGCCGGAGTCTCCTGCCTGCGGTTTTTCAGTTTTATCTTGGTCACGACAAGCGTCCGATTCGCCGATGAGCTTGTCTAAAATATCCTCTCTGACTTGCTCCTGCCCGGTAGTCGTGGCTTCGACAGGTTCGGTTTGAATTTTTTCTCTGGCAACAGCCTGAGATTCGGACGGCTCAGACGAACGTGTCAATTTGCTCAGCAATTGTTCATCGGCTTGAGGTCTGGTGCTTTCAGCAGCAGCAACTTTCTCTGTTGCCGTACTTTCGGCGGCAGCCCGCCTTGATATCGGCGCCGAAACGAGCTTGTCGAGTATATTTTCCACGGCTTTTTGCTCTGTCAGGAAATCCCCGATTTTAGTCGTGCTGACCGCTCCGCTCGTCGGCTGGGCCTGTTGCTGAGCTGTTGCAACCGTTCTGATAAAGAACGTTTCGAGCTTGTCCATCGGGGAAGCAACCTCGCACTCGGCATTTTCGTCCTGAACGATTTGTTTTATCTTCTCGACAGCCGTATCACTAATGGCATCGGTAGTAATTTGCCTCTTGCTTGTCTGCTGTAAAAGCTCTCTTACACGCCCCTGAGTTTGTATTTTCCCGCCGTACAGAATCGCGATTCTATCGCATACATCCTCGACATCAGCGAGCAGGTGACTGCACAGCAGAATTGTTTTGCCGCGTTCTGCAAGCTTCAGGATTAAATCTTTGATTTGCCTGGTTCCGATGGGATCGAGTCCCGTTGTCGGCTCATCCAAAATCAATAAGTCGGGATCATTAATCAGCGCCTGCGCAAGTCCGATTCGGCGTGCCATACCTTTCGAAAATGTTCCAACTGCTCTGTTAGCAACAGCTTTAAGACCGACCATGTCGAGCAGTGCTTCGATACGCATTTTTCGCACTTTTGCCGGCAGGCCGAACAATCTGCCGTAGAAATCCAGCGTTTCGCGGGCGTTCAGATACCTATAGAGATAGGACTCTTCGGGTAAAAAACCGATTCTGGCATTAATCTTGGGATCCGTGCCCTCACCGCCCAGAATCAGGGATTTGCCCTTTGTCGGATGTAGCAGGCCCAGCAGCATTTTCAGCGTAGTGGTTTTGCCCGAGCCGTTTGGGCCTAAAAGCCCAAACACTTCATTGTGACGGACCTGCAGGTTCAGGTTGTCGACGGCATAGACTTTGGCCCGTCCCCACCAGTCGGAAAAAATCTTGGTCAAAGAAAAAGTTTCAACAGCGTATTCCATAAGCAAATCAAAAATTAAATCTCAAAAATCATAATGAAATAGCAAAATTCAAAATTACGGGATAAAAGTCACAATTGGCCATTTTACATTTTACAATGCAGTTTTGAATTTTGGACTTTGATATTTACATTTCTATGGTCCGTGGTCGAGTTCCTCTCCATAGCGGACAAGTCGAGCACTATTGAAAACGACAATCAATGAGCCGACAAAATGCAGGGCCGCAGCATAAACTGCCGGCAACCAGCCCCCCGTCCCTGCTGCAATTCCCAGAATGATAAAAATGATTCCGAAACTGAGATTTTGATATATTACCCTGCTGGTTTTTTTCGAAAGCCGGACTAGGAAAGGCAGTCTCGTAAGGTCGTCGCTCATCAGGGCAATTGAAGCCGAATTAATAGCAACGTCACTACCTGCAGCGCCCATCGCTATGCCCAGGTCCCCCGCCGCCAGAGCTGGAGCATCATTTATGCCGTCGCCTACAACCACGACAGTGTGGCCGTCCTGCTTGATTTGCTCGACAATGGACAGTTTATCCTGGGGCAGACAATGTGCCTTGTAATCTGTGCAGGCCAGCTCAGCGGCAACCCTCCCGGCCACTTCACTGCGGTCGCCCGTAAGCATTGTGACTCTTTTGACGCCGATATCAAGTAGTTCCTTGACTGCATGCTGGGCTTCCGGTCTGGTTTTATCCTGCAGGCCGATCCAGCCGATGCACTTGGAATCCTTCGCTACATAAAGCGTGCTGAAGCCCTGCTCTTCGTGCAGTGCGGGATCGGAAACGTTGCTGACGTCAATCTTGTTTTCTTTCAGGAAGGTATCTCTACCGACTATGATTTTTGCCGAATTGACCGTTGCAGTGACTCCTTTGCCCGGCGTCTCTTCAAAATTGTCCGTTGCCGGCAGGGAAATATTTGCCTCTTTGGCAACCTCATGCAGTGCTCTTGCGGCCGGGTGCTTGCTCATCTGCTCAGCCGAGGCGGCTTCGGCCAGCAATTCTGCTGCTTCGACGCCCTCTGCGGGAGTCAGTTTGGTTACATACAGCCGGCCTGTCGTGACTGTTCCTGTCTTGTCAAAGACCATCGCCGTGATCCTGCCTGCTATCTCAAGGTCGGCCACATTTTTAATCAGGATGCCAAGACGGGCAGAAGCCGAAATCGCAGCTACCATTGCCGTCGGCGTTGCTAATATTAAAGCGCAGGGGCACGAGACAACAAGAATCGTAATCGCCCGATCCATATCACGGGTAAAAAACAGAACGATGCCTGCGATCATCAGGATTGTCGGCGTGTACCATTTCACATAGCGGTCGATTATCCGCATAATCGGGATTTTTGTCTGCTCAGCTTGAATAATCAAAGATTGGACCTTGCCGAGTGTGGTATCTTTGCCGGCTTTGGTCACGGTAATATCAAGCACTCCCGTGAGGTTATTAGTGCCGGCAAAAACCTGCATTCCCGGCACTTTATCGACAGGCAGTGATTCGCCCGTAATGGTTGCTTCGTTGACCGAACTGAGACCTTTCGCCACTTCACCATCGGCAGGGATGTTATCGCCCGGCCGGACACGAACGCAGTCGCCTAGTTTGAGGCTGCTGACTTTCACTTCTTTCTCGCCCTGGCCTTCGATAAGATATGCTTTGGTGGGCGTCAGCTTGATGAGGGATTCTATTGATGCGCGGGCACCAAGGGCGGTACGCGTTTCAATCAGCTCACTGATAAGCATGAAAAAAGCAATGACGCCCGCAGCCGCGTATTCCCGCGTAGCAAAGGCTGCAATGATGGCAAGGGCCACCAGCTCATCCATATGTGCCTCTCTACGAATGAGGCTTTTGATGGCGTGCAGGACAATCGGAGCACCGAGCAGGATTGCACCGGCCATTGCCAGAATTTCAGTATTGAAACTGCCGACGCCGTAAATGTACTTTGCGATCCCGCTGTTTATCAGCAGCACTCCACCAGCCAGGGTGCCCAGCAGAGCCATACTGACACGAATCTGCTTGCCGTGTGTGTGTTCTGCAGCAATGTCTTCCTTAAAATGTAGGTGTTGATGGGCCATAATTTAGTCTCTTGTTATTCGTATCCTCTTGTCTATGAGGCTCAGCGATTCGCCGTTTCCTATTCTGTTTGCTCCGTGCTCCTTTTCTTCTTTATTGTCGGATCTCTGTTCAGAAGCACTCTCATTTGTGTTCCTTTTGAACCTTTGGTAGTCTGAACCACGAATTTCTCGTCTGCGTTGTTCATAATATTCTCTATGGCATCAAGATATATTTTTTGAAGCACAAGCTTTGGTCGTTGTCTGTATTCGGGCAGTATACTCTCAAGATAATCGGCATTGGCTCTGGCTTGTTCTACAACTTTTGTTCGATAGATTCTCGCTTCGGCAATTTTATCCTGAGCCGTACCAGCCAATTTTGACCAAAGCTGTTCTTTTGTCTGTTCGTCGATGGATTTTACATGCAGAGCAGCAAACAATTCCTCGGCAAAAGGACCTGCGGCCTCGTTGAGGGTGTTTGCAGCGTAAGCTCTTGCATTCGTGATTTCTGTCTTACTTTGCTGGCTTGCCCTGGTAGGAGCCTCAAATTCTCCTTTAACCTGCCGTGGACATTCACTCGCGGTCAATTGGACCGAAACGACCTTTATACCGCTTTCTATTTTGTCCAACTTCTCCTGCACCAGTCTATTGACGTGTTTCGGGATTCTGTCCTGGCTGGAAATCGCCTCATCAATAGTATAATTGACCAATGCGGTCACGACGGCGTTTTCAAACAAGTCTTTTAATAATGGCTTGATGCTCTCTGTTATCACATCGAAGTAAATATCACCGGGTTCGATGTCTTCGATATAAGTATTAATAAAGAACTGTTCTGGATCATCGATCTGATAGGTTAGTTGCCACTTTGAATGGACAATATTGTAATCGCTACCGGCAAAATCTCCGATTGCCTCGTTTTGGCTCTCACCCCGAGTTAAGCAATAGCCATCCTGCAAAGGCTTTAATGGTTGACCGGGACGAACCGGTCGCATCTGTCCGGAAAGTATTTCCGATTGTGTCATGAAATACCAAAATGAGTCGATAGATATATTCACCTGGGTCTGTACGGGAATCTTTACAATTTCGTGTATTGGATAAGGTAATAGCAAGTGCAGGCCGGGACCGAGAATTCTCTTTTCGCCCAGACCGCGAATCTTGCCGAATCGCAGCACGAGCGCCTGCTCGTTCGAATCGACCGTCTTGAATCCCGAAGCCAGAAAGGCAAGCACAAGCACAATCATTATCACTTTCAAGATAATGAAACTCATACGTAGTGCCTCAGACAGGCTCCTGCTGGCGGTGTCAAGCTCTTCTACTGCAAGCTTTGACGCATCCGGAACACGCGTGTCCTGGTTATCTTCTTTTTGTTCTTTCATAATTCTGATTATTTAAAGTTAATTTTCCGATTCTTTTGGTTCTAATGGTTTAAGCTCGGGTAAACCTTTCAACAGATCAAAAGGCCTCATATCGGTTGGTGTGACGAAGGTAGTGTTTTTCTCCAGTATTTTCTGAAGTGCCTCAATATCCCGCAGCAACATCGCAAGCTCAGGATCGGCTTTGAGCTTTTCATAGTGTTTTGCTGCTTCGGCGTCACCTTTACCTCGAATGGCTGTTGCTCTTGCTTCGGCGGCTGCTTCGAGCTCGTCTTTTTTCGAATTGGCGTCCGTTGTAATTTTGGTGGCTTCTCCCGTCCCCTGCGAAGTTATTGCATCAGCTATACGGGTTCTTTCCGCCTTCATTCGTGCAAAAACTTCTTTGCTGGTCTCCTCGCTGACTTTGAGCTGTTTGATACCCATGGCTGTAATTTTTATCCCACACTTCGTATCTGCAATGTCCTGCTGGAGGGCTGTGAGCATTTCATTTTGGATTTCTTCAAATTTTATTTTTGATGGGTCGCTGTTTACGAATTCGGAAAAGTAATGACGACCAATCACGTTGTTCTGTGCGTTGCGGATTCGGCTGTGTAATATTTCATCCTGAGCTCGTTTGACTGTTTTGGTGGCGTTGAAGAATTCCAACGGCCTGGAAATTTTCCAGACAACATATGTACTGACGATAATTGGGTCACCTCCGGCCGTAGTTGTTTCTTCGCTTTCCACCTCGTAAGTCCGCATGCGTGAATCAAATCTGTGTACCTGCTGGATTGGGAAAGGCCATTTGAACTTCCACCCCGGCGTGGTAATCTCGTCCTCGATAGTGGCCTCGCCGAATGTAGTTTTCAGACAGGTTTCTGTCTCTCTAACCTGGAACGAGAACAGGTAAAGGCCTAACGTGATAATAATCAACGCAACGAAGATTGCAATGGCTATGTTTTTCATTGTCTGATGTTCTCCTCAATGACGCCGCTGTCGTAAATACTGGGCGCTAGTTTTTCCTGGAGGTCAATAATTGTAATCTGAGTATCATTCTGGTCGGCGACGACCACGTATTTCCTTATGTCGTCGAGTGTCTTTTCGAGCATCGACAATCTCTGCTCCTGGAGATAAATCTCCGGGGCGGCTTCGTAGGCTTTCAGCTGATCTGCAAATCGATCGCCGGTCGCTCTGGCAAGTACTTCCTTTTGGAAAGCGTAGCTCTGTGCTTCCCTCAATTTTTTAAAGATACTGCCTTTCGCCCCTTCGAAGGTAAGATCCAACTCCCTGGTAATCTTTTCTATCTCTGTCGGTGAGTTTGCATCTTCGGCCTGCTGGTATTTCAACCAGAGTTCGTACAGCTTTTCTGTCTTTTCTACGGACCCGACTACAGGGCCTAAGGTCTTGTTTCGCTCGGCCTGAGCGTTAAGAATAAGCGCCTGCTTTTTCTGAAGGGCACCAATCACCTTTTGATAATCCGCTGCTACTTCCGGCGGAGGGTGAATACCCTGCAACCCGACGAACACAATCTCAACGCCCAGATTCTGCTCATCGACGGCCTTCTGAATTCTCTCAGTAAGGGTCCTGCCGGCCCTGGCCCTCCCGGTTCCGAGCAAGCTGTCTTCGCTATTATTTTGGTCACCGGTTTCAATTTTTGCGCTCACAGCAAACTTCGTAAGCTCACGATAACAAATGGATTCGAGCACTTTCTCCGGCTCATTATGATTGTAGATAAAAGAGTACAAGTCCTTTATTCTGTATTGAACGGGCACAGCGGCAATAATAAGACTTACCGGCACGGTTCCTGTCATTGACTCTTCGCCGATTTGTTCGCTGGCAACCATTAAATGGTATTCTTCCTCGTAATGCTGCTGCCCCCATAAAAGAGGCTTGCGCTCCTGCTCGCCCGTTTTCGGATCTATCTTAGGCACAAAGCCAATGCTGATTTCTGAGATTCTTTCCGTGGGGTATTTATATACAATATCAATCGGCCACGGCCATTTGAACGCCAGCCCGGGGCCAAGGATTCTTGTCTGGCCCGCCTCGTTCACGGGATTGCCGAAATGCTCTACTATTGCCTGTTCGTCAGGCTCTACCACAACGACACAGCTAAACAAATACAAGGTTACAACACCGAAGAGCACCAAAGGCACAATTGCTTCTTCGAGCAGTTTATAAAACCATGTTTGAGAAACTTTGAAGCCAAACTGATAGTCAATCGCATCGGCGGCACTGCGAAGAATCCCGCCCGGCTCATTTATCACTCCCAAAAGCCTGCTGTCAAAAGCGCTTCTGCTATATCGCCCTTTAAGCCTTGGGCGATAAATGTCCAGCACAAGATTAACTGCTGTCTCGGCGCCAAGGACCACAAGCAGGCCGGAAATTATCCAAGCCATGAGGTTCACCGGCCAATATATGTTGGGGAAGATGTAGGTCACGGCAAGACATATAGCCAATATAAAGCAAACAACCGCAACTCCTAGCAAAGAGCTGCCGCCTGCTCTGAGCGGTTTCCACTCAGACTGGGCGGACATGCCGGTAGCGTAGCGCGACATTAGAAAGCTCATAAACGCAATGGCTGTCAGGAAAATCCCGCACAGCAATGGCTGCTTCGTTTCAGGCTCTATCTCGGCACCAAGTGCTTTGAATAAATAAAGGCCGATACCGATTTGGAAAGCCGCGATTATTGCTGCGAATATCGGAATGAACCATTTTTCAAACAACTCAAGGCGGCGCCGGGAGGCGGACAATAAAGTGGCGCGTTCGCTGCCGGACTGAAAGATCGCAGATGTTTCATCACCCCGGACCAACTGGCTTGCATCGAGTTTTTCCTGCTCAGCGATACTTCGCTGATAGAACTCCAGGCATAAAACGAACCAGATAAGAGCGACCGAGAGAATCAGCCAGCTAACCGCCGAGACCGCCGCAAAACCGCTCCACCGGCCCAGAAAAAAAGCGATGCCGAAAAAGATTATACTCAGAACCAAAGATACCAAAGCTACATGTACGGGGCGTTTGGATGATACTGTCATTTTATATTCCGGTATTGTCGTTTGAACAAAAAATTGCTACCACAGTATTTACAATATGCGTTTAATTTTAATTTATAAGTAATAAGTTGCGTAATATAGCAACAAATATTATCTTAGTACAGTGACAATTGTAAAAAAATATACCCTTGTTTTAGAACACGGAAGCTGTCAGTAGGATCTGAAAGATGAATAAGTTATTTACTATTGCAAAAAATACTTTCATAGAAACCCTGAGGCAACCCATTTATTCCATAATCATCATTGCTGCTCTGCTTTTGTTCTTTATTAGCCCGTCGCTTACGATGTACACGATGAGCGACGACAACAAGCTCTTACGCGAGATAGGCTTATCTACGTTGTTTCTTACCAGCTTGTTCATTGCAATTTTTTCCGCATCCGGGGCCGTCGCACAGGAAATTGAGAACAAAACGATAACAACCGTTCTGAGCAAACCCGTTCAACGTCCTATATTCATCATCGCAAAGTTCCTGGGCGTAACAGCCTCAGTGCTTCTGGCGCATTATATATGCACTATCGCCCTCTTAATGGCAATCAGGCACGGTGTGCTCGAAACGGTAAACGATACGCACGACTGGACGGTTTTAGGCTCAGCAGCGTTTATTGTCGGCGGCACACTCCTGCTAAGTGCCTTTTTCAACTACGCTTACGACTGGAAATTTTCCTCGACGGCAATGGTTTTAACCGGCATATTCGCTACATTCGGCATCGTTTTCCTGACCTTTATCGACCGAAACTGGCAATTCAAGCCTTCGGACAACGGCTTCAACGCTGTCGATATCTACGGCTCGGTCTTGCTGCTGTTGGCAGCTTTGATCATCGTAGCTCTTGCTGTAGCGCTTTCATCCAGGTTCAATATTGTAGTAACGCTCTCTGCCTGTATCGGGATTTTTCTGCTGGGCCTGGTCAGTGATTATGCATTCGGAAGATTCTCAGACTTATATCTCTGGGCAAAAATTGGTAGGTTTTTAGTGCCGAACCTGCAGATTTTCTGGATTAGCGACGCCATTTACGAAGGTAACCAGGTTCCTGTTAAATACCTTCTAATTGGAGCTTCTTACGCCCTGTGCTACACCGGCGCCATCCTCGCATTGGCCGTCGCACTCTTCCAGCGCCGACAGGTAGGATAATTCGTGCTGCGTGCTGCGTACCGCGTACTGCGTTGTCATTCCGAGCGTAGTCGAGAAATCTATTAAACCAGCTCCACGGAGCGGTTACTTATTTTTCACGTTCGTTTTTGTTAGAGCATTTCCGCAACAATACAGTCATGCAGATTTTCATCTGTGGCCTGTCCGTTACTTCAAAACCGTTGTGCTTTGCAATCGAAACGGTCCTCTCGAAATCCGTCTTCGATACAAACCATTTGGGCAACGCCACCAATAACCTGCCGGCCGGCTTCATCGCTTCGTTAACTTCCGAGAAAAATTTAGATGAACCTTGAATCTCATGCTCGACGCCTATGGCAAGGGCAAAATCGATCTTTCCCTTGAAATCGTCCAGGCCGAGAGAATCTTCATTACATATGATAGTTTGAATCCGGCCGGACAGTCCTGCTTTGGCCGCACGTTTTTCGAGCGACCGGATCATATTCTCCTCGATATCCACACATATAACTTTCCCGGCCGAGCCGACCATCTTCGCAAGGGGCAGACTGAAAAAACCCATCGCACAGCCGATATCAGCAACGGTCATTCCTTCGTTTACATATGGGCCGAGAATCTTATCGGGATTATGCGTCAGTTTTCTAAGGGGGTTTAAATGCAGATAACCAAGCCACATCGGAAATTCATGATGTTCAGCCATAGCATTTCCCCGAGATACGATTCACGAGATACACTATTTATGCTTCTTACGCCTTATTTCTTTTCCAACAGCACAGTCCTGCCGCGTTTTATCTGGGGCCTGTCCGTTTCTTCAAAGCCGTTGTGCTTTGCGACCGCAACGGCCCTTTCGAAATCCGTCTCTGAGACATGCATTTTTGGTTCCGCCACCAATAACCTGCCGGCCGGCTTCATCGCTTCACATACTTCTGAGAAAAATCTCACAGAATCGCGAACTTCATGCACGACGCCTATGGCAAGAGCAAAATCGATTTTTCCCTTAAGATCATCCAGGCCGAAAGACTTATCGTTACATATAATAGTGTGAATAGGTCCGGCCAATCCTGCTTTCCGGGCGCGTTTTTCGAGCTTCCGGATCATCTTTTCCTGGATATCAACACAGATGACCTTGCCGTCAGGGCCGACCATCTTTGCAAGGGGCAGACTGAAAAAGCCCATCGCACAGCCGATATCAGCAACTGTCATTGCCTCGTTTACGTATGGTTTGAGAATCTTTTCAGGATTTTCCCACACCAGTTTTCTAATCGGACTTGCGAGTATATAACCAATCCATACCGGACATACATGATGTTCAGCCATAATATTTTCCTGATGATTTATTCATTGTATTATACCAGTTGTGATTAAAATGTGCGCCTATGTCATTTCGACCGAAGGGACACAGAGTGGCCCGAAGCGGAGAAATCTATCTATTAAGTTAAGTCTTTAACCAGATACTATTCACTATTCACTAAATACTGTCTTTAATTACTGCTATTTCATCGCAGTTCTGCTGCTTCGGGCATCGCGCACAGTCGCTCCAGACCTTCATGGGCAGCGCCTCTTTTTCCACTATTGCGAATCCGGATTTTTCAAAAAACGCCGGCTCTAAGGTCAGGGCAAAGACTTTAGGCACGCCGAGCTTCGCCGCCTGCTCGACTGCCTCAGCCACCAATTCTCTGCCGATACCTTTTCCCTTATACGCCTCATCGATTGCCAGCGATTTTATTTCCGCCAAATCCGCCCAGATGACCTCCAGCGCGCAGCAGCCGACTATAGTGTTTTCAAGCTCGGCCACAATAAAGGTCTGCAGGTTCTCATAGATATCGGCCAGAGACCGAAACAGCATCCTGTCCCGCTCGGCGTAAGAATTGATAAGAGCATTAATCGCCTTAGCATCCGAAATTTTAGCACTGCGTACGTTCATAAATATAAAGTATATCCGCTCAGACACATAGCCACAAAGAAAATTTCAGTGGTGAGTGGTGTGATTCACAGCTTGTTATTTCTACGTAAGCAGGGACAATAATCAATAGTCATGGAAAATAGTAAATTTTTATATCCCCTTCTTCACGCTCGCTGCATCCTGGAATCACGGTTGTTTCCGAGCCTTCACTTCCGTTCCGGCTTGATGGACGATCAACGATGTGATTTCACCGGCCTCGTCGCTGATGAATGTAATTTTAATGTTAAATCCTTTAACAGCGAACTCTTTCTCGGCGATGGGCAGGATTTCCAGTTTTGGCATTCCGGTGGCCTGGGAAAACATACGATCCCCTTCTTTTGAGATTGTGATTGTATAGTTGTCCCGAACTATGTATCGGCCTGTAAAGGACTCAAATGACGATTTGTCAAATTCTGATTTCGTTTGCCGTGGCGGCTCCGAATCCGTAATCGGTTGCCGGCTGTCAAGAATGTGGATCCCGATGTCTGTCAAAGGAATGCCGGAGCCCGACAGAATAACGGTCCCAATACCTTGTTTTCGATCCAATCCAATGAAGGCGTAATGGCTTTGGATTTGTCCTTCATGCCAGATAACTGTGGAGATTCCTGTGAAAGTGATATTCCATGCCAGACCTGTCCGCGTATGCGGGATGGAGGGAAAGTGTGGTTCATGGGTCATTTTAATAGCTTTCGCCAGCTTGGATTTATCCGGAACCATGTTCGCCTTCAGAAATTTGAGCATGTCGTTCAGAGTCGACCGTAATGAGCCGGCAGACCAGTACACCATGGGCAGCTCTCGTGTAGGAATCTTCTGCCCCGTTGAGTTGTATCCATCCGCATGTCGAGCCAACTGCTCCGGGCTCATTCGAATCCTTGTGTCCTTCATTTGCAGAGGCTTGCAAATCCGATCCAGAACAAGTCGCTCATATGAAGTGCCTGTCTCCAATGCGAGAGCGTGCCCAAGAAGACCAAAGCCAAGATTGGAATACTTGAATTTTTTGCCTGCCTGTTTCGGAAACGAATAGTTTGACAAAAATTCGTACAACTGCTCTTCGGAGTATTCCATTGTAAAATCAGCGGGTGATCTTGGTAGTCCCGATGTGTGTGTAACCAGGTGAAATAAATGGATATCCTCGCGTATTCTGGCCCGCCCATCCAAAAATTTGTTCACGGGATCATCCAGCTGAAGTTCGCCACCAACCATCATGTCCGCCAGCAGCAATGCCGTGAACACCTTGGTAACCGAGCATAGCTCGAATATTGTGTCACCGTTGGCGCTGCCGTGAAAGAGCGTACTATTGCCGTCTTTCGTTATAATTCCGATTGCGACGCTGCCCCGGCCTTGACCGAGTCTCTGTTCAAGAACACTTTTAATTTCCGCTGTGTCTGATGCGAATGTGACCAGTTGCAGACTGAGAATTATACTCGTAAACACACTTGTTTTCCGAATAAACACAGCAATCTCCTTTCTTTTCGCCATCACGCTTCGTATGCTGTGCTAATGTGCTCAGAACATGCAATTGGCCCACCCTGGGCCCCAGGGGACACAGAGAAGAAATTTAATAATCAATAATCAGTAATCAATGACAAGCCCTGTCCCGCTCGGCGTAAGAGTTGATCAGATCATGAATGGTTTTGACATCCTGGATTTCAGCACTGCGTATATTCATAAATAATAGCGTACTTTAACAATGTCCTTTATCAAGACCTTTCGTTATCAACATTTAAAATTTTAGCAGCCCTTAATGCCGATATATAGTCAATTCTATCAAATTTGATCTAAACCTACAAGAAAAAGGACGTAAGTGTCATGCTCGCGGCCTTTTCTAAATTCTACATTCTGAATTCTTAATTCTCTACGCCCTACGTCTCCTTCTCAAAGCCAAAGCACCCAGGCCGAGCAGCAAAAGTGTTGCTGGCTCAGGAACGAAGACGTGTATCGTTTGCCCACGGCCATCACTGACAAAAAGTTCACCATTGCCGTAGGCCATGGCCTCGATACCTATGATCCTACTGTCAAACGACCCCAGGACCGTTCCATCGCGCGGGTCCAAGCTGTAGATAATGCCCGTATTGTAATCCGACCAGTACAGGTTATTTTCGACAAAAGTAATGCCACCGCCGATTCCACTGCTTTGGGCAGGGAAGGTAATTGAGTTACGCACGGAGGCGGTGGTGGGATCAAGCTCATAGATGGTATCATCAAACGTGTCATTAACATAAAGGCTTGGTGCTAGCCACGCAAGGCCGTTTCCACCACTGCCAGGGCCGTCAAATGATCTAAGCACGGTTCCTGTAAGGTAGTCTATCTTATAGACCTGATCACTATCACCGCCTTCGGCTTGGCACCAAAGGTAAAGCCCATCGAAGGTAAGGCCTTCAGGCCTCGTTCCGGGGCTGGGGAACGATCGAAGCACAGCGCCAGAATTTGGGTTCAATGCATAGATTATGTCTGTCTCAAATCCAGCGGCCAAAAGGTGCTCGCCTTCGCTGTCATAAGCATACGCCAGCCCCATTATGTCCGCTGAAGCAGAGATGGAGCGTTCTTTGTACCAGTCTCCCGGATCCACACCAGTAGCATCAGCCAGCGTCGCGAATCCCTGGGTCGACCATAGGAAACAGACTAGTATCATAATAATAATCGGGTGCCATGTTCTTGCACCCTTCACTGATAATTTGTCTAACATTCTCATCACCTCTCTCCTTTTGATTTAGCAGCAATCTTTTCTGCCAGTTCTTACAAAATTTGAATTATTCTTTCCTTAAAACAAAATCACCAATGCATTGTCACTGCGAGGGAGTGAAGCGACTTAAAAGTTCTCAAACCTAAGGAATCAGATTGCCGCGCCAATCTTCGGTTGGCTCGCAATGATACAAAGTGGGATTTTCATGTCATACACACCACCTCCTTTGCTTTAACTTAGCGGCGCAATGAAAAAGTACATCGCTACATTGCCCCTACTTCAGATCTGGCAAGATCCATCCAGAACACGCAAGCCGTGCCCATAAGCCCGCAGGCAAAGGAGCACGACTTTTTACGCTTCTGGATTTTAAAACTTGCCGGTCTGAAGTAGAACACTAAAAGTTTAACGCCGTGTACAGGTTTTTCAAAACGCCGTTTTTACCAGAAAAAACAAGGTTTTTTTCTGCGTTTAGCCAGAAAATTCTGGTGAGTTATGTAGAAAACCTCTTTTTTAGTCCAAAAATCAAGGTTACTCCAAAAAACTTGTACATCGCGTAAAAGTTTAGTACTTATACAAAATTCACTTGTCAAAAAAAACCGAAGCGGATTACTCCTTGCACCAAAAGATTAACAGGCAAAGAGAAAAAAAGCAAGAAAAAAATTAATAATTGGGACGCGCCCAATCCTGTTCGGCCCGGGATTTGCTATCCGACAAACCAGCTTAGATGGAGTATAATATTTCTCCGGGGCATCGTCAAATATGCCCTATAGAAAGATATGTTCGCCGGATGTGCGCAGCA
>Ga0180438_10000360_pt1 | contig 89788 bp, 40 predicted proteins | sample SS_ome_12_FD_132455 | JGI IMG/M metagenome (GOLD analysis project Ga0180438, IMG submission 132455) | Hypersaline lake sediment archaeal communities from the Salton Sea, California, USA - SS_3_D_2 metaG | ecosystem: Environmental > Aquatic > Non-marine Saline and Alkaline > Hypersaline >... | reverse complement strand
CTGGAGCTCCTGGGATGATGTGGGGATGAGCGAAAATAACCCGGGTCCAATGGTAACTGCCATGTTGGCCAATGGTTACGAAATGATCCCACCCCGACAGGGAATTTCTTCGATGCTGGTTGGGATGCGTTTAAATCCACAACAGCTCTTTATTGGTCTAAACGGCAGTAATCGTCATATCCGTAGCTTTATGACCGACTACCCATCGGTTAAGCAGATGGTTAATGTTTATTATACCACGAAAAACAATATGGAAATTGATGAACCCGCTCTTGGTAAATCAATTTTACAAATGATCTCCTCCCCGGGTAAGAATAGCCATGCTGAATTGAAGATGCACCCCATTGAAAAGATGCCGTTAATCGATGGAAACTTCATTGATTACAAGCAATTGGAGCAACTGAGCGGCCATTTGCCGGATGCGGCTTTAGAAGATGAACTGCCGCAAACCGAGATCGAACAAAAATTAGCATCGGTTTGGCGGGATATATTGGGAAAAACACACATTGGAATCAATGACAACTTTTTTGAATTGGGAGGCCATTCGTTGAATGCTACTGTCCTGGCATCCAGGATACATAAAGTGTTTGACGTCAAAATACCTCTGGTTGATATTTTTCGAATCCCCACTATAAGAGAGCTAGCCCAATATATAAGCAAAGCTGCTGCCAGTATGTATGCAGCTATAGAACCCCTGGAAAAAAAAGAATATTATGCCTTATCTTCGGCACAGGAACGACTGTTCATTTTACAACAAATGGAGTTGGAAAACATTGCCTACAATATGCCGCAAGTCCATCCCCTGCCAGGGGAACTCGATATCGAAAGACTGGAGAGCACCTTTCTTAAGTTGATTCAGCGTCATGAGATCCTGAGGACCTGTTTTTATATGATTGATAGGAAGCCGGTGCAAAAGGTGCATGACGAAGTGAAGTTTGCGATTGAGTATTCCAGGAATCTCCTCCAGGGAGTTATGGATGTCCTGCCGGGGATGCCCGAAGAGCGAGCTGGGTTGGAGAACTTCATTCGTCCCTTTGATCTCTCCCATGCGCCGTTGCTTCGTGTGGGAGTGGTAGAGACCGATGGGCACAAACACCTCCTCATGGTAGATATGCATCACATCATATCCGATGGCGTCTCCCACGGGATATTGGCCGGGGACTTTATAACTCTATATGGAGAAGAGACGCTTCCACCGTTACGAATCCATTATAAAGATTTTGCCCAATGGCAGAACAGTGAGAAGGAAAAGGATTATCAGGGGCAGCAGGAAGCATACTGGTTGAAAGTGTTCGGGGATGAAATACCGGTGTTGAACATACCCACCGATTATTCACGACCGGCCGTTCAAAGTTTTGAAGGAGGTGTCGTCCATTTTGAGATCTCTGTTGACCGTGCGGAAAAATTAAGAACCATTGCATTAAAGGAAGAAACAACACTTTATATGGTATTGCTGGCTCTGTGCAATGTGTTATTCTACAAACTCAGCGGCCAGGAAGATATCGTAGTCGGAACACCTGTGGCAGGCCGTCGACACGCCGATTTAGAAAAAATTATCGGCATGTTTGTCAACACCCTGGCCATAAGGAACTACCCAAATGGAGAGAAAACCTTCAGGAGCTTTTTGAAAGAATTAAAAATGAGGACAATGGAAGCTTTTGAGAACCAGGAGTATCAATTCGAAGATTTAGTGGATAAGGTAGCGGTAAACAGGGATGCCAGCAGGAATCCTATTTTTGATGTCATGTTTACATTACAAAACTTTGAAAGCAGTGGTGAGGGGCGATCCGAAGGAGAATCTCCCGGCACAGGAAAAATCGACAATAACAGGATCGACAAAAAAACGCAGGATGGCTATCTGATGAATATATCGAAATTTGATATCACTTTGTTTGCTGTGGAATCGGATAAGAAACTCTCTTTTTATGTGGAATACTGTACAAAGCTCTTTAGAAAAGAAACCATTGAACAATTCATCAGCTATTTTAAGAATATCATTTCATTGGTGGTGAAAGAACCCGATATAAAATTGTGTCAAATAGGGATCATTTCAGAAGAGGAGATGAAACGAATATTATACGATTTCAACAATAAGCAAGCAGAATATCCAAAAGATAAGACCATCCACCAATTATATGAAAAAGAGTCAGAAAAAAGGCCGGATCATGCAGCAGTCATATTTGAAGACCAAATAATCACCTATAAAGAGTTAAACCGGAGGGCTGACCTTCTGAGCGCATTCCTTTATTCAAAAGGAGTCAACAAAGGAGATATTGTAGGAATAATGGTGGAACACTGCCAGGAGATGATGATTGGTATCCTGGCGATACTGAAAACGGGTGGATGCTATTTGCCTGTAAATATGGATTATCCTGAAATAAGAAAAAGATATGTGTTGAAAGAAAGTTATGCACGGATACTACTGGTAAATGAAAAAAAACGCGAATATGACGACATAATGGTCATTGATTTGCAGGATCCTTTTATTTTCACAGGGGAAGCAAAAGTGGAAAAAAACCAGAAACATCAGTTCAATGACCTGGCGTATATTATGTATACTTCGGGATCCACTGGTAAACCCAAAGGCGTCATGGTGGAACACAGGAGTGTGATCCGGCTGGTGAGAAACACAAATTACATCGAATTTAATAAAAATGACCGGATATTACAAACCGGGGCATTGGAATTCGATGCATCCACATTTGAGATATGGGGAGCATTATTGAATGGTTTAACCCTGTGTTTAGTAGGAATGAAAAAAATATTGGCAGCTGATCAGTTGAAAGGAAGTATAGAAAAATATGATATATCCACCATGTGGATGACCGCACCGCTGTTCAATCAGATGTTAGAAATAAACATTGAGATTTTTTCAGGGCTGAGGAATTTTTTAGTTGGAGGGGATGTTCTTTCCCCCTTTCATATCGACCAGTTAAAAATGAGATTTCCCTGGTTGAAGGTGATTAATGGTTATGGCCCCACAGAAAATACAACATTTTCTACCACTTATTTGATAGATAAAAAATACAAAGAAAATATTCCCATAGGGAAGCCCATTGCTAATTCCTTCGCATATATATTCGATAAGTATTTGAATGTGCAGCCATTCAATATTCCGGGAGAGTTATGCATGGGGGGAGATGGAGTGGCAAGGGGTTATTTGAATTCGCCGGAATTGACAAAACAAAGATTTGTAGAAAATCCCTTTATTTCTTCCGGGAATATGTATAAAACCGGGGATCTGGCCTGCTGGCAACCAGATGGGAATATTAATTTTATAGGAAGAATCGATCAACAGCATAAGATAAGAGGTTATCGGATTGAATTGGAAGAGATAGAGAGTCGATTATCGAAACATGAAAAAATAAAAAATGCAGTTGTAATAGCAAAAGAAAATGAAAAAGGAGAAAAATACCTGTGCGCATACATTATTATTTCAAATAAAGAGTTTGAGATATCTGGATTGCGAGAATATTTGTCCCGGGAATTACCTGATTATATGATACCCGCTCATTTTGTACAATTAAAAGAGTTTCCATTAACGGTTAATGGCAAAATAGATCGCAAAGCTTTACCTTCACCAAGAGGAATAGGCCTGGGAAGTCATGGCGAATATGCAGCGCCAAGAAATGAAATCGAAAAGAAATTAGTAGAAATCTGGGAACAAGTATTGGGGATAGATAAAATAGGTGTAAATGACAATTTCTTTGAAATAGGGGGCGATTCCATAAAAACCATCCAGATTTCGGCAAGAATGAATGAGATAGGATATAAGGTTGAAATGAAAGATATCTTCCAGTATCCTACTATATCGGAATTAGCTCCATTTATAAAAAAATCGGATCGAATTGCTATCCAATCGGCAATTACAGGAATAGTACCATTAACTCCAATCCAAAAACGATTTTTTGGAAAGTATAAGATAGATCGTCATCATTTTAACCAGGCAGTGATGTTCTACTCAGAAGAAGAATTTGAAGAGGCAGCTTTAGCAGCAATATTTAAAAAATTACTAGAACATCACGATGCACTTCGAATGATTTACAATGAAGAAAATGGAGATATTATACAAATAAACCGGGGATTGGATTCCCCTTTTTCCCTCCAGGTATTTGATTATAGAAATCGAAAAGACGCGACTTCCGCACTTGAGGTCAAAGTGAATGAGACCCAGGCAAGCATAAACCTGGAAACCGGTCCTTTAATGAAACTGTCTCTTTTTCATCTGGATGATGGAGATCGGTTATTAATTGTGATTCATCATCTGGTTGTAGATGCCGTTTCGTGGCGTATACTCTTTGAAGATATCCGAACTCTCTACTTTCAATATAGAAATGGAGAAAAATTAGAATTACCCTTAAAGACCGATTCCTTTAAGATTTGGGCGGAAAAGTTAGTTGAGTATGCCAATAGTAAATCGTTTTTGGAGGAGAAAGCATACTGGGCGGAGTTGGAGTCACATGCAATAGAACCGCTAAAAAAAGATTTTGAAGAGGGGTCCAATGAGGTAAAAGATACGGAGCGGGTGTCGTTCACCTTAAGTATAACGGAAACCGAACTTCTATTAACAAAAGCAAATGAAGCTTTTGGGACAGAAGCTAATGAACTTTTAATAACCGCTCTGGGGATGGGAATTGAGAAAGCGTTTGGAATTGAGAAAATATTAATCGCACTGGAAGGTCACGGCAGGGAAGAAATTTTGAATGATGTAAATATAAAACGAACTGTAGGATGGTTTACAAGTGTATATCCTGTATTGTTGGATTGTTCTTCCGAATATAGTGGAGAGGATGTGTCACGTCAGATCAAATATACAAAAGAGACTTTACGACGTGTACCAAACAGGGGATTCGGTTATGGAGTATTAAAATATTTGGCGGCAGAAGAGCAGCGAAAAGAGGTAAATTTTAAATTAAACCCACAAATTGGATTTAACTATTTAGGACAATTTGATACAGATGTGGAGCAAATGTCATTCGGAATAGCAAAAGAGTCGCCTGGAAATATAGTGAGCCTCAATGAACAGCGAGAAATCGAGATTGATGTATCGGGAATGATAGCAAATAAACGATTGGTCGTATCAATTGCTTTTAATAATAAGCAGTATAAATCGGAAACTATAAAAATATTATTAGATCATTATAATATCGAACTACGCAGGATTATTTCATATTGTGCCAGTCGAAAGGAGCGGAAATTTACCCCCAGTGATTTTACATATAAAGGGTTATCAATAGAGATGGTGGATCAATTAAGCGTGCAATATGCCCTAAAAGATATCTACTTATTATCTCCAATGCAGGAGGGGATGTTATTTTATGCTTTATATGAAAGAAACTCAGCCGCATATTTTGAACAAACATCGTATCGTTTATATGGAGAGCTGGATGTTTTCCTGGTTGAGAAAAGTTTAAATGAATTATTCAAACGTCATGATATATTACGTACGGTGTTTCTTAGTGAGGGCCTTGACCGTCCAATACAGGTGGTCTTAAAGGACCGAGAGGTAGACTTTTTTTATAAGGATATCCGTGAAAAAATTGAAAATACCGGGGAAAAAAAGGAAAAATTTATCAAGGAATTTAGAGAAAAAGACAGGCAGCGATCATTTGACCTAAGCCGAGATGTCTTGATGCGAGTAGCCGTTCTTCAGATAGGGAGTACTGAGTATGAATTCACCTGGAGTTTTCATCATATATTGATGGATGGCTGGTGTATAGGGATACTCGTTTCGGAATTTTTCGAAATGTATAATAGCTATCTAGGCAGCAGGAAATGTCGATTAGAACCCGTACAACCTTATCGGGCATATATCGAATGGTTGGAAAAACAAAATAGGGAAAAATCGGGAAATTTTTGGAGGAAATATTTAGAAGGTTATAAAGAAGCAGTTCATATTGGGAAAATGAAGTTGAATGAAACAGCCGACAGCCGATACAAAAAAGAGGAAGTTACTTTTACCTTCGATAGGAAGAAAACCCAATGCTTGAATGAATTAGCAGGTAGAAATCAGGTGACGCTGAGCAGCGTTTTTCGGTTCGTTTGGGGAATTATTTTGGCGAGATATACAGGAAAACAGGATGTGGTATTCGGGGCAGTGGTGTCGGGACGGCCTTCGGAAATAGAAGGTGTGGAATCAATGGTTGGATTATTTATTAATACAATTCCGGTTCGTTTACGTATCGTGACTGAAGAAAAAATTACTTTTAAGGAATTGCTGCAAAAAGTCCAGAAAGATGCAATAGACAGCGAACCCCATCATTATTATCCGTTAGCAAGAATTCAAGCTGAAAGTGTTCTAAAGCAAGATTTATTGGATCATATTCTTGTATTTGAAAACTATCCGACTGCAATAAGAATGGACGGATTAATGGAATCGGATGAAAAAAGCAGCGAAGAAGTAAGATTAAAAGTATCGAATGTCGAAATATTTGAGCAGAGCAGTTATGACTTTAATGTAATAATAGGTGATAGAGAAAAATTGGATTTAAGGTTTTTATACAATGGTAATTTGTTTAACAGAGAATTCGTTGAAAAAATATCGGGGCATTTCTGTAAAATTATTGATCAGTTATTGAATGATGACCAAATTGAAATTGGTAAATTGGCAATGTTAGGAGAAAAAGAAATAAGCAAACTCATAAAGGTGATTAGAAATGAAAATGATAAATCATTTATTGAAAATATAGAAAGAGATAAAGATTTTGTTGAGAATTTAGAAGCAAATTTTGATTTTTAAATCAAGGAAGGCGTTTATGAGCAAAACAATTGATTGTTTTTTTATTGGTCAGAATCAAATTACTTTTGAAGAATATGAAAGGTCAATTAGAAAAATGGGAGTTCATTCCGGTGCTTATCGTGACCTGGATAAGAATATTCTTCAATGTAATAATAAATTTTATTCTGCAGCAGATATTTTTAATTTATTCTGCTGCGATAATGTTTCGGTAAGCCCTATAAAAAGGGTAGAAACCTTTAGTGCAGGCATTGCTTACCTTGGAACGTATTTACACAAGCGTGGGTTTACGTTTGATTATGTCAATTCGTTTCAGGATGAAAAAGAATATTTAAAGGAAAAATTAGAAGGAGAAAATATCCTGGCTATTGCAATATTAACTACTCTTTATGTTACCCCTTTGCCAATCCTTGAAATAATTAATTTTATAAAAACATATAATCAGACAGCTAAAATAATAGTGGGAGGACCGTATGTTTCTACCAAATATCGAACCTGTAATGCCAACGAGTTGGATTATTTGTTTAAATCGTTGGGGGCGGATTTTTATGTGAATAGTTCACAGGGAGAGGCCACTTTGGTAAAAATAATAGGTTCTTTAAAAAACAATTTGTTGTTAAATAAAATAAATAATATTTATTATAAAACCGATAACGGGTATGTGTCTACTCCAATCTTAAGAGAAGATAATAAACTATCTGAAAATATGGTGAATTGGGATTTATTTTCCGACAGGGCGGGTGAATTTGTAAACGTTAGAACAGGAATATCTTGCCCGTTTTCATGTGCGTTTTGTGGATTTCCACAACATGCCGGTAAATATCAAACAGCGGATGTCGAGGCCGTCGAAGAGGAATTAAACCGACTGGATAAAATAAAATCAGTGAAGGGTGTAACGTTTGTCGATGATACCTTTAACATTCCTGTCAAACGATTTAAAGAACTTCTTCGCATGATGATAAAAAATAACTATTCCTTTAAATGGAATTCTTTTTTTAGATGCCAGTATGCCGATAGAGAAACAGTGAAATTGATGAGAGAAAGTGGTTGTGAGAGTGTTTTATTAGGGATTGAATCCGGGAATGAGCAAATTCTCAAAAATATGAATAAATCCGCAAGTATAGAAAAATATTTTGAAGGCATTCACTTATTAAAAGAATATGGAATCATGTCCTTGGGCAATTTTATCATCGGTTTTCCAGGGGAGACCGATGAAACAGCACAGGATACCGTTGAATTCATAAGAAAATCCGATCTGGATTATTATCGAACCCAACTATGGTATTATGAACCCATTACGCCTATCGCCAGGGAAAAAAGTAAATACGCTATTACTGGTGAAAGCTTTGAGTGGAGTCATAAAACAATGGATTGTCAACAGGCATGTGATTTGATCGAAGGAAACATTTTGAGCATTGAGGAACCGGTCAGGTATCCCCAGTATTATTTCGATTACGATAATGTTTTCCAATTAGCTCATAAGGGAATTTCTATAGACCAGGTGAAGAAATATTTAAAAAGTTTTAACAATGGAATAAAAGAAAAATTAAGGAATCCTTCTCGAAGGGAAGTTACCTTCGAGGTGGTTAAACAAATTAAAGAATCTTGCCGGAAGCACGGTCGCTCGAATGACGAATCTAAATCCGAATTCGAAGGTTCTATTGACGATCCTGTAAATACATTTGACACAGGAGAAGCGGAATTTGATTTTTAGTTGATATAAATAAAGGATAATGTAAAAAGTTGTAGGATGGAATGAAAAAAATATAGCCACAAGGAACTTTCGTGTCTTTGTCTCTTAGAAGTACATAAGAGGAATAAGGAGATTAATATGTTTGAGAAAATTGATGAAAATATGCTGCTTTTGAGTTCCAGATTCTTGAAACAGAAAGAATATTGGATGGATAAATTATCAGGGGATATTGCAGAAACAGACATCTTGTTTTACCGCAAAAAAAGTTCCGCATCCCGTGGTGATGGAGATAGAGAAAGGGTAAAGATTCTTCTACCCGGCAATTTATCAGATAGGTTGATGAAGTTAAGTAAGAAATCGGACCTTTCCCTCTTTATCATTTTATTGGCCGGGTTAAAATCATTAATTTATCAATATACTAACGATGAAGATATTATTGTGGTATCACCTTTACATCGATTGAAAATCTCGGAACATACAATAAATAGTCGTTTATTTATACGCGATCGAATGAATGCTGAGATGTCATTTAAAGAATTAATATTTAATATCAGGGCCTCTGTCCTTGAGGCCTATGAAAACCAGGATTATCCTTTTGACAGGTTAATGGAATATTTATTTAGTACACAACCACTCGGTTCAAAGGAAAAATTGCTGTCCAATATTGCATGTTCGTTAGGAAATATCCATGATGAAAAAAACATCAAAGAGTTGAATATAAGCACCACACTCTCTCTTTCATTTTTAAAAAAGGAAGATAAAATCACCGGTGATATCGAATATGATGCCAAGAGCTATGAGAAATATTATATGAGACGCTTGTCACAACATTTCGTCAATTTATTAGAGAATGTGGTTCAAAATGTTGAGAAGAAAATTTTTGAAATTCATGTATTATCAAAAGAGGAAAAAGAGCAGTTGCTGTTGAATTTTAATGATACAGGGGAAGGGTACCCAGAAAGAAAGACGATTCACCAGTTATTTGAAGAGTATGTGGAAAAAAGGGGAGATCATCCGGCAGTGATTTTTAATAAGAAGCAGTTAAGCTATATAGAAGTGAATGAGAAGGTCAATCGGTTGGCGTGGGAGTTGAAATCGAAAGGAATACAGAGAGAGAGTATCGTTGGTATAATTGTAGAACGTTCAATGGAGATGGTGATTGGAGAACTCGGCATATTGAAAGCTGGGGGAGCCTTTTTGCCTATTGACCCCGAATACCCGAAGGAAAGAATAGAATATATCCTTGATGATTGTAACGTAGAGATTGTATTGATTCAATCCCAGCTGGGTGAAAAAAAATTTTTTAACAGGAAGAATATAGAGGATATAGGTGTGGATATCGATTCATTGAGTGATATTGAAGATAAAAATATTGAGATCAAGAATATAAATACCTCAAAGGATTTAGCCTATGTGATGCACACATCTGGTTCGACAGGCAAGCCCAAAGGTATTATGGTTTCGCATCAAAATGTGGTAAGGTTGGTAAAGAGCAGCAACGTAGTGGCATTGACAGAAGAGACGCGCATTCTTCTAACAGGAGCTCCTGTATTTGATGCCACCACTTTTGAACTGTGGGGGAGTCTTCTCAATGGTGGAAGATTGTATTTCGTAGGGCATGAAGTTCTTTTGGATGCCCATAGGTTGGGTGAAGCATTAGAGTCGCAAAAGATTAACACATTGTGGTTAAGTTCGCCTCTGTTTAATCAATTAGCCTGGCAAAACAGCAATATATTTGCACCCCTTGATTATCTCATAGTAGGGGGTGATATTCTCTCTCCCAAATACATCGATATGGTTAGAAATCGGCATAAAAGATTAAAAATAGTAAATGGTTACGGTCCCACAGAGAATACCACTTTTTCAACTTTTTTTGTTGTAGATAGGGATTTTGACCGTTCAATACCCATTGGAGGACCGATAAAAAATTCGACGGCGTATGTGGTAAACCGGGATTATCCTTTATGTTTACAGCCTATTGGAGTTTTGGGAGAGTTGTGTGTGGGGGGAGATGGGGTGGCACGTGGATATTTAAATAGTCCTGAGATGACGAGTGAAAAATTCATAAAAAATCCATTTGTGGAAGATGATTGGTTGTATAAAACAGGGGACCTGGCTCAATGGTTGCCTGATGGCATTGTGGATTTTCAGGGTCGAATGGATCACCAGGTAAAAATTAAAGGGTATCGAGTGGAGTTAGGAGAGATCGAGAGTCAATTGCAAAAGCATGAGTTGGTGAAGGATGCAGTGGTAACCGTCATAAAAGCCGCTAGTGGAAGCTCTTCTCCCACTGTTAAAGTTAAATCTTCCAGCAGTAACAATAGCGAAGATGTGAATCAAGAGAATAAGTACCTCTGTGCCTATATTGCGTTGAAAGTCAAAAATGAAGCCCCTGTAACACCCTCTGTGTCTGAATGGCGTGAATATTTATCCGGGGCATTACCCGACTACATGATACCATCGCATTTTGTAGTGTTGGATGAGTTTGCGCTAACGACCAATGGCAAAATAGACAGCAAGAAGTTACCCGATCCCGGAGAAGCTGTTTTAAGAAGAAATGGGGAATATGTCGCTCCAAGAAACGCAGTGGAATTAGAATTGGTAGAAATCTGTAATCAAGTATTAGCTTGTAGTAACATCAGTATCAATGACAATTTCTTCGAGATGGGCGGTGATTCGATTAAAGCTATCCAGATTGCTTCCCGCATGTATCGAGCCGGTTATAAAATCGATATGGCAGATATATTTCAATATCCAACAATATCAGAATTGTCACCAAGGGCAAAAAAGCTGGAAAAGACGGCCTCTCAAGATGTTATTACCGGTATCATTCCCTTAACACCGATCCAGAAATCATTTTTTGAACGCTACCGGATTGCACCCCATCATTTTAATCAATCGGTCATGCTATATTCAAAAGAAGAGCTTGGCGAAAGGGCTATTAAAGCTGTATTTACAAAAATACAGGAACATCACGATGCGCTTCGGATGACATATGAACGAAAACCAGGAAATGAAAAAGAAGAGATCATTCAAATAAATCAGGGATTGGGGCATCCCCTTTCGTTTGAGGGATATGATTTCAGGAATTGTGAAAATGCTGTGAAGATACTTGAGTCCAAAGTCAATGAAATCCAATCCAGTATCGATCTGGAAAAAGGACCATTAATGAAACTGGGGCTGTTCCACTTAGATGACGGCGATCGTTTGTTAATCGTGCTCCACCACCTGGTCATCGATACTGTTTCCTGGCGCATCCTGTTTGAAGATATCGGTAATCTATATCGACAATATGAAAATGGAGACCAAATGGTATTGCCCTTGAAGACGGACTCTTTCAAAGTTTGGTCTGAAAAGCTTTCAGAATACGCAAACAGTGAAGCATTCATGGAAGAGAAAAGGTATTGGAGGGAATTAGAATCCCAGATCATCCCTGTGATAAAAAAGGATTTTTTAGAAAAAGATAATTATAATAAAGATACAGAAACACTGACCTTTCAATTAAGTGAAGAAGAAACCTCTCTCCTCTTGACCCGTGTAAACAATGCCTTTGGCACGGAAATCAATGATATATTACTAACAGCTTTAGGGATGGGGATTAAGGAAGTTTTTGGGAATAGCCAGTTGTTTATTGCCCTGGAGGGTCATGGGCGAGAGGAGATTGTAAAAGGTGTGAATATTACGCGGACAGTTGGGTGGTTTACCAGTATATACCCTGTAATACTGAATTTTTCTTATGAATATGAACGCCAGTTGGCCCGCCAGATTATAGAGGTGAAAGAGACCATACGACGGGTCCCCAATAAAGGAATCGGTTATGGGATATTGAAGTATTTAACTGCGGAGGAGCATAAAACGGAGATTGAGTTTAAGTTGGAACCCCAGATTAGCTTTAACTATTTAGGCCAATTCGATGTGGATTTAGAGCAAATGTCTTTTAGGATGGCAGACGAATCCAGCGGGATGCATGGCTCTCCAAAAGAACGAAGAGAATATGAGCTCAATGTAACGGGTATAATAATGAATAAGCAGTTGAGTCTAATCATCTCTTATAATACAAAGCAATATAAAAAAGAAATCATTGATCGATTATTGGAGCGATATCAAGCGCTATTATGTTATATTATTTCCTACTGCTCAAGTCGGGAAGAGAGAGAACTGACTCCCAGTGATTTAACTTATAAAAACCTGTCTATAGAAGAGCTTGAACAGTTGAAAAAACAATATGTTATAGATGATATCTATTCGTTAACTCCCTTGCAGGAGGGGATGTTATTTCATGCATTATATCAGACGGATATACACACGGATTTTGTGCAGATTTCTTGCCGTCTTCATGGGGAATTGGATTTGGTTTTGGTAGAGAAGAGCCTGAATGAATTGTTCAAGCGTCATGATGTATTGAAGACGGCTTTTATTCATAAAGGATTTAAGGAGCCCATACAGGTGGTAGTAAAAGATCGCCAGGTGGACTTTTATTCGGAAGATATAAGAAAGATAGTTGGTAAGCAAAAAAAGGAAGCATATATCCAGAAATTTCAAGAAAAAGACAGAGACAATGCTTTTAATCTGGGTAAGGATGTGCTGATGCGTGTTGCTGTGCTTCAAGTAGATGATGATTCTTATGAGTTTATTTGGAGTTTTCATCATATCTTGATGGATGGTTGGTGTATGGGAATAATCATAAAAGAATTTTTCGATATTTATAATAGTTACCTGGAGAATAGGGGGCATGGATTACCCAACGTTAAACCCTATCGAGAGTACATCGAATGGCTGCAAAAACGTGATAAAAAAGAATCCAAAGATTACTGGAAGAAATATTTGGAGAATTATGATCAACCGGCTGGTATTCCCAAAAGCAAAGTATCTAACACCAATGAAAAAGACTATAAAAACACGCGATTTTCTTTCATATTGGAAAAGGAGATATTCGATGCGTTAAAAAAGTTGGCCAGTGGAAATCATGTCACACTAAATATCATTATCCAAACGATTTGGGGAATTATTTTAGCGATGTACAATGGCAAACAGGATGTGGTTTTTGGCATCGTGGTATCCGGCCGACCATCTGAAATAAATGAAGTGGAACGCATGGTGGGATTATTTATTAATACCGTGCCGGTTCGCATCACATATGAAGGAAACTTAAAATTTACCCAACTGCTGCAGTCGGTTCAAAAAAAAGCAGTGGAAAGCGAACGCCATCATTATTACCCTTTACCGGAAATTCAAGCGGAAAGTGCACTTAAACAAAACCTGTTGGATCATATCCTGGATTTTCATAATCTCCCCATGGCCGAACAAATCGATGGATTGATAACCGGAAGTGAAGAAAACAAAAAAGGAAGCGCACTGGAATTATCAAATATCGAGGCATTTGAGCAGACAAATTATGACTTAAATATAGTCATATTTTTTAATGAACAATTACATATAGATTTCGAATATAATGCCAATGTGTATGAGGAAGATGTATTAAACACAGTGGCCCATCACATTCAAACAATTATTGATCAAGTTTTAACAAATGAAGAAATCGCCATCGATCAATTGACACTCTTATCAGAAGAAGAAAGGAGTAAACTAATAGAAGAACTTAAAGATGAAAAGGAAACCCTGGCGATGGATATGGATACAGGGGATATTAATGTTAAACAGGAGAATGAAGGAAAAATAGAGATAGACACAGAATTTAATTTTTGAAATAGAGGGAAAAATGGAAAAAACAATCGATTGCTTATTTATTGGACATAATGAAATGGACTTTGCTGAATATGAAAAAACCATCAGGAAAATGGGAGTAAATTCCGGAGCTTACCGCGATTTGAATTTAAATTTTATCTGGTATGATAGACCCTATTCTGTATCGGAAATTTTTAATGCGTTGTTATTCAGCGATATTGATTCAAATGGCGCAAATGTGGAAAATGGAACATATAGAATAAATGAGACATTTAAACCGTTAAGTATAGGGGAAAACTTCAGCGCTTCAATTGCATATCTGGGGACCTATCTGAAAAAAAGGGGCTTTACCTTCGATTTTGTTAATTCTTTCCAGGATAAAAAAGATGAATTAAAGGAAAAATTAATAAAAAAAAATATCCTGACTATCGCAATCATAACGACGTTATATGTTTCAGCACTCCCGATTCTTGAGATTATGGATTTTATAAGAAAGTACAATCATACAGCAAAGATAATCCTGGGAGGACCCTTTGTTTCCACCCAGGTGCGCAACCGAGAACCTGAAGAATTGAATTATTTATTTGCTCATACAATTGGAGCAGATTTTTATGTCAACAGCTCTCAAGGAGAAGCCGCATTAGTAAAGATAATCCATGCGTTGAAAAATGATTTACTTTTCGAAGGGATAAACAATATTTATTACAAAGTCAATGGGAAATATGTCTCCACACCTTCCATAAGAGAGGAGAATTTATTATCCGATAATATGGTGGATTGGACTTTATTTGCAGATAGAGTGGGTGAATATGTCAATATTAGGACGTCAATATCCTGTCCCTTTTCCTGTTCCTTTTGCGGATTTCCTGAACATGCTGGAAAGTACCAGACAGCGGAAGTAGAAGCTGTTGAAAAGGAATTGAGGCAGCTTAATAAAATTAAAACAATGAAAAGTATCCATTTTATCGATGATACCTTTAATGTACCGGTCAAACGATTTAAAGAAATTCTTCGCATGATGATAAAAAATAAATTTGAATTTCGATGGCATTCATACTTTCGATGTCAGTTTGCCGATAGGGAGACCGTTCAATTAATGAAAGAGAGTGGGTGTGAAGGCGTTTTCTTAGGCCTTGAATCAGGGAATGATCAAATTCTTAAAATAATGAATAAAACGACCACCACAGATGCATATCTCAAGGGGATTGAGTTATTAAAAGAAGCAGGAATCATGACATTTGGCAACTTTATCATTGGTTTCCCAGGAGAAACATACCAAACCATACAGGATACAGTGGCTTTTATAGAAAAAAGTGGATTGGATTTTTTCCGCGTTCAATTATGGTATTGTGAACCCATTACTCCCATCTTCAGAGAGAAAGATAAATATGATCTTAATGGTGAGAGTTTTGAATGGAGTCACAAGACAATGAATTCCAGGGAGGCCAGCGATTATATCGATGAAATATTCCTAAGTCGCAGGAAGTCCGCTTGGGTTCCCCAGTATAATTTTGATTTTGATACGTTTTGGCACCTGGTTCATCGCGGAATGAGCCCTGAGCAGGTGGGAAATTTTTTAAGGAGTTTTAACGACGGTGTAAGGGAAAAATTAACAGAACCAGGGCAAAAAAGAGTAAGCTATGAAGTGCTCAAACGATTGAAAGACTCTTGCCTCAACGGTAATGATTTTGATTCCTTAACCAAAAGCAACGTAAATTTAGTGGGTAATGATGATATGGATGCAGAATTTGATTTCTAATAATTAATAAAAAGGAGTCTAAGTCTTGATATTAAAGAGTTAAATATGAATAACAAAAATTAAAGGAGTCAACTGTGCGTAAAGAAATCAGTGAAAATATATTGCTTTTTAGTTCCAGGTTTTTAACCCAGAGAGAGTATTGGGAAAAGAAGTTAGCCGGTGATTTTGGCGAAACAACGCTCCTGCTTCACAAGATGAATCTTAATCAAAAACCAGTGATTAAAGCCGAAGATATTTTCCTCCCCAGTCATATTTGCAGACAGCTCATAAACATAAGTAAAAATTTTGATCTTTCTATCTATATTATTTTATTAACTGCCCTGAAAACGTTAATATTTCGATATACCCTTAATGAGGATATAACCGTTTTATCCCCTCTCTATAAGTTAAATATATCTAAAGATACCATAAATGATCGTTTATTTATACGTGACCGTATTACGGGGAATATGACATTTAAAGAATTGACACTCGAAGTTAAAAAGTCTGTAGTGGAGGCTTACAAACACCAGGATTACCCTTTTGAAAAACTATTTGAGCTTTTATTTCCTGATTCACGTATAGAGGATATGCCTATCTCTAACCTGGAATGTTCACTAAAAAATATTCATAAAGAGACGAATAGGGGTGAGATAAGAGGAAAAATTTCGTTTTCTTTCGTAAGAGAGGAAGATAAAATTAAAGGTAATATTTTATATGATTCAAACATTTATGAAAAATTTTATATTCAACAGATGTTGAATCATTGTGTCAAAGTGTTAGAAACAGGAATCCATGATATAAACATAACGATTGGTGAGATTTCATTTTTATCAGAGAGGGAAAAGAGGCAATTATTAATTGATTTTAACAATAACAAAGCAAATTTCCCGAGAGATAAGAGTATCCATCAGTTATTCGAAAGTCAAGCGCACAAAAATTCCCTTTATACGGCCCTCAAATTTGACGGAGAACAATTGACCTATTCCGAGTTGAAGGAGAGGGTTGACTGGTTGGCAGGGGTACTGCGTCGTAGGGGAATCGGGAAAGATAAACTGGTGGGAGTTTTATTGGAGCGTTCGTCCTTAATGGCGGAAAGCATACTGGCGATCTGGAAAGCAGGGGGAGCCTATATCCCCATAGACCCCCAGTATCCGTTTAAAAGAATAATCGGTATCCTTAACGACTCCAATGCGGAGGTTTTATTGACCACTGATAAATGGAATCGCCCTGAATTGGAAGGGGCCTTCGGCGAAATTATTATCCGGTTAGATCAACCACTCGATGGGTTGACTGGTGATTCACTACCCGGTACTGAAGTTGAGGGACCAATGGATATGGATAGCCTTGCCTATGTCATCTATACCTCCGGTTCCACGGGAAAACCCAAAGGTGCGATGGTAGAGCATTTGGGGATGATGAATCATATCCAGGCTAAGATTCATGATCTCCAACTGACCGGGGAGAGTATTATCGCTCAAAATGCATCTCATACCTTTGATATTTCTGTTTGGCAATTTTTTACGGCCTTTACAATAGGGGCAAAAACCGTTATTTATCCCGATGAATTAGTGCTAAACCCTGGAAGATTCATATCTCAGGTGGTTAAAGATCAGGTAACTATCCTGGAAATCGTTCCCTCTTATCTAGCGGTCCTGTTGGAATTTTTGGAGGGAGAGACGTTTGCCCCGTTGGTGGTTAACTACCTGTTGGTTACGGGTGAAACTGTAAAACCCGCGCTTGTGAAGAAGTGGTTTGAAAAATATCCCGGGATTAAAATGGTCAATGCCTATGGCCCCACCGAAGCCTCCGACGATATCACTCATCATATAATGGACAATGCACCGGACATAGAGCAGGTACCCATTGGAAAATCGCTGCAAAATCTGAATATATACATCGTGGACAAGCGGATGCAATTGTGTCCCATTGGGGTTAAGGGTGAAATCTATGTCTCAGGAGTAGGGGTAGGCAGGGGCTATTTGAACAATCTGGAACGGACAACCGAAGTCTTTATGGGAAATCCATTCGTATCTCCGATCACTAATGACCGTTTTTATCGCACCGGAGACCTGGGATGTTGGTTCCCAGATGGAACCATTTTATTTTTTGGAAGAAAAGATTATCAAGTAAAGATACGAGGATACAGGATAGAGCTTGGTGAGATTGAGAATCAATTGCTGAAACATGAAAAGATAAAAGATGCTGTGGTTATTGATCGGGAGTCCCATACGGGTGGCCCTGGTAAAGGAAAAGGGGAAACCTATCTTTGTGCTTACATCGTTTTAAACGTGAAAAGTGGCGTTGGAACGGCCGGGGAGAAATCACTAGCATTTTTAACGGAATTGAAAGAATATTTATCAGAACGTTTACCAGAGTATATGATACCCCCAAAATTTCTCTTCCTGGAGAAACTTCCCTTAACCACCAGTGGAAAAGTAGATAGGAAAGCACTACCTGTCCCGGACGAAGTGTCAGTCGAAAAATATATCGCACCTCGGGATGAAGTTGAAAAGAAATTAGCACAAATATGGTCGGAAGTTTTAGATAGAGACGCATGGGATGCGTCTATAGGCATTGATAATAATTTCTTTGAAATGGGCGGACATTCATTAAAAGCCAGCGTTATAGCATGGAAAATACACAAAGAGTTGAATGTAAAAATTCCCCTTGCAGAAATATTTGAGATCCCCACTATTCGAGGATTAGCGGAATATATAAAAGGGACTGCAGAGAATAGGTATGCATCCATAGAACCAGTAGAAAAAAAGGAGTTCTATGTGTTATCTTCAGCCCAGAAACGGTTATATATTTTACATCAGATGGATCCGGAGAGCACCGCTTACAATATACCAGAAGTCATCCCCCTGGGAGAAGAACCGGATCTTGGAAAATTTGAAGAGACCTTCATAAAATTGATAAATTGCCATGAAAGCTTACGAACTTCCTTTCATATGATTGGCGATGAACCGTCCCAGCGCATCCATGATAAAGTGGAGTTTGCAATCGGCTATTATGATTTAACCGCGAAGACACGCGAAGACACGCGAAGTGAGAATGAAATTCATCGTTCATCATTCATCATTCATCATTTTGTGCGTCCCTTTGATTTATCTCAGGCACCGTTACTGCGTGTTGGATTGATAAAAACAGGGGATGTAAGATATTTACTCATGGTAGATATGCATCACATTATTTCCGATGGTGTTTCTCATGATATATTGGTGAGGGATTTTATGAAGCTCTATGAGGGTAGAGAAGTGGCTCTGTTAAGAATCCAATACAAAGATTTTTCCAAATGGCAAAATAGGGAGAATGAAAAGGAAAACTTAAAACACCAGGAAGCGCACTGGTTGAAAGAGTTTGCAGGGGAAATACCTGTACTTGACCTTCAGGCAGATTATGTAAGACCAACGATCCAGAGCTTTGAAGGTAGTGTGTTGGTATTTGAGGTGCCTGTTGAGGAGATAGAAGCGATAAAAGCACTGGCACTGGGCCACGGTTCTACTCTCTTTATGGCATTACTGTCGGTTTTCTATGTTTTCTTGTCCAGGCTTTCCGGCCAGGAAGACATTATTGTAGGGACTCCCATTGCAGGTCGCAGGCATGCAGATTTAGAGAAGATCATCGGGATGTTTGTCAATACCCTTGCCCTGAGGAATTACCCTACGGGGGAGAAAAGCTTTTTGGAATTTCTCGAAGAGGTAAAACAACAAACCCTGGAAGCTTTTGAGAACCAGGAGTATCAGTTTGAAGACCTCGTTGAGAAGGTGGCGATCGAGAGGAATACGGGTCGTAATCCGTTATTTGACGTCATGTTTGTATTGCAAAACATTAACACGGAACATGATGATTCATCCAGGGAGCAGATAACTGAGGACAGCGGCAACAGGTCGGCTCAAGATTCTACCCTAACTGATTATCAAAACATCATCCAGACTTCGCAATTTGATTTCACATTTAATGCAATAGAGAGAGACGAGGGATTCCTTTTTTCATTTTTATACTGTACAAAACTATTCAAAAAAGAAACGATTGAACGTTTTGCAACTACTTATAAGAAGATAATTTCATCGATTGCAAAAGAGCCTGGTATGAAATTATCACAAATTGAGGTAATAGGAGAAGAAGAAAGAAATCAGGTGTTATACAATTTTAACAATACGGATTGCCCATACCCAGGAGATAAATCTCTGCATCAATTGTTTGAAGATCAGGCAGCAAAGAGGGGTGATAGTATCGCCGTAATTAGCATGGAGCATGGAACACGAAGCACGAATAGAACGGTCGGGATTGGTACAATGTCTATAACTTACCGGCAATTGAATGAAAAATCCGATCAGTTGGCCTGTTATTTGAGGGAAAAAGGCGTTACACCCGATTGTATCGTAGGTATTATGGTTGAACGATCACTAGAGATGATTGTCGGTATCTTTGGGATATTGAAAGCTGGCGGTGCTTATTTACCGATAGATTCGGGTTATCCGCAAGAAAGAGTCCGATACATGTTAACAGACAGTAATGCGAAGATATTGGTGAGTGGGGTGAATGAGGTGATTGATCTCAACCAACTCACCGACGCAACCACTCCAACACGACTCAGTCCCCCTACTTACCCACTCACTCACTCACCCACTCAACGCAGTCCCTCAAACCTCGCTTACATCATCTACACCTCCGGTTCAACTGGCAGACCCAAGGGCGTCATGCTCCAGCATCGGTCGGTAGTGAATCGTTTGAATTGGATGCAAAAGGCTTATCCTATTGGTTATGAGGATATCATCTTGCAGAAAACACCCTATATATTCGATGTGTCAGTATGGGAGATATTCTGGTGGTCGCTGCATGGGGCTAGCGTATGCTTGTTGGCGTGCGGTGAGGAGAAAAATCCGGGCGCCATAATCGACGCCATTGAAAAGAATAAAGTCACCACCATGCATTTTGTTCCTGCAATGCTCAATACATTTTTAGCTTACCTTGAAGATGAAACAGTGGAAAAGAGACGATTGACCAGTTTGCGGCAGGTGTTTGCCAGTGGAGAAGCCCTGGAGGTAATACATGTAGAACAATTTAACCGGTTAATACATAAGAAAACCGGGGCCATGCTTATTAACTTATACGGTCCTACTGAAGCCGCGGTGGATGTCTCCTTCTTTGATTGCAGCCCTTCCCCGGGATTGGGAAGAATACCCATTGGAAAACCCATTGATAATATCCAACTTTATATTGTAAACCGGTATTTTCGTTTGCAGCCTATAGGAATTGCAGGTGAATTGTGCATTTCGGGTGTAGGGTTGGCCAGGGGATACCTAAACAACCCGGAATTAACCGCAGAAAGATTTAGTGAATTTTTTATTGAACCACAGAGAGAATATATTATAGAAACCACTGTGTCCTCTGCGGCTAAAAAATTATACAAAACGGGTGACCTCGCGAAATGGAGACCGGATGGAAACATTGATTTCCTGGGGAGAATCGATTCCCAGGTCAAAATCAGGGGATTTCGCATTGAGCTGGGTGAGATTGAGAATCAAATGTTATCCTATGGACAGATAAAGGAGGCGGTAGTAACAATAGTTAAAGATAAATCCGGGGATAATGCACTGGCGGCTTATTTCATTTTAGACAGTGAGATTCAAGAGAATGAACTAAGGGAATATTTATTAAAATTTTTGCCCGATTATATGATACCTTCGTACTTTATACGGCTTGATAATATACCATTGACACCAACGGGTAAAATAGACAGGAAAGCACTTCCTGCCCCTGGAATAAAGGTAGGAAAAGAGTATGTGGGACCGAGAAACGGGGTAGAGGAAAAGTTGGCTGAGATATGGGAGGACGTGTTGGGAATAGAAAAGAGCGTCATCGGAATCGATACCAATTTTTTTCAATTGGGAGGGCATTCATTAAATGCCACCATAATGGCATCGAGAATCCATAAAGCGCTAAATGCAAAAGTCTCCCTGGGGGAAATATTTAAGTCCCCCACCATTCGAGGTTTGGCAGAATATATAAAAAGTATCGCAACGGATAGATATGCATCCATAGAACCGGTAGAAGAAAAAGAATATTATAGATTATCTTCGGCCCAGAAGCGCCTGTACATCCTCCAGCAAATAGACCCTGAGAACACGGCTTATAACATGCCTGAAATTATTCCCCTTGAAGAAGAGCCGGATATAGAAAAATTTAAAGAAATCTTTAAAATTTTGATCAATCGTCATGAGAGCTTAAGAACATCCTTTCATATGATTGGCGGTGAGCCAGTCCAAAAGATACACAAAAAGGTAAATTTCAAGATTGAAGATTATATTCCAGTGGGAGCGGAAAAACAAGGCGGGCTTGCCCCCCTGTCAGTACCTGTGCCTGATGTAACACAAATTATTAAAAATTTCGTGCGTCCCTTTGATCTATCTCAGACGCCGTTACTGAAGGTGGGGCTACTCAAAAATCCGGATGGGCAAAATCTCCTGCTGGTAGATATGCATCATATCATTTCCGATGGCGCTTCTCAACAAATTTTGGTAGAGGATTTTATGACATTCTATGGAGGAGAAGTGTTCGCTCCATTGCAAATACAGTATAAAGATTTTTCAGAATGGCAAAATTGTGAACAAGAAAAGGAAAAGATCAAGCAGCAGGAAACGTTCTGGTTGAAAGAGTTGTCCGGGGAAATACCAGTCCTACATATACCCAATGATTATTCAAGACCTGCAATCCAGAGTTTTGAAGGAGGCGATGTCGATTTTAAGATTCCTGCAGAAGATACCCGTGTGTTAAAAGCAATCGCCTTAAAGGAAAATGCCACCCTCTATATGGTATTGCTGGCTGCCTTCAATATATTATTGGCCAAACTCAGCAGTCAGGAAGATATTATCATCGGAACCCCGGTAGTGGGCCGCAGGCATGCGGATTTAGAAAAAGTAATCGGCATGTTTGTCAACACACTTGCACTGAGGAATTACCCAACGGGAGAAAAGATTTTCGCGGAATTTCTCGAAGAGGTAAAAGAGCGAACTCTTGAGGCCTTTGAAAACCAGGAGTACCAGTTCGAGGAGTTGGTGGAGAAAGTAGAGGTAAAGAGGGATGCGGGTCGTAACCCGTTATTTGACGTTATGTTTGTACTGCAGAACGTTGATATTGATACCGATATAGTGCAAGATGAGTGGTCTGGTGAGGTGATACCGGAAGAGGACAGATCGGTTCAAGATATCCCGGGATATAATTCTCAAGATATCTTCCGGACGTCGAAATTTGATCTTACGTTGTCCGTAATGGTGAGTGATAGGAAACTTCTTTTTTCAGTTCAATACTGTACGAAGTTGTTCAAAAAAGAGACCATCGAACGATTCATTCAGTATTTTAAGAATGTAGTAAAATCGATTATTGAAGAACCGAAGCGGAAATTGAGCCAGGTAGAGATGATACCGGGAGAAGAAAAAGAACGGTTATTATACGATTTCAACGATACGGATTGCCCATACCCGGCAGATAAAACCCTCCATCGCTTGTTTGAAGAACAGGTGGAGCGAAGACCTGACAGCATAGCTGTCATATCGCAAAAAACGCGGCGCAGAGCGCAGGGAGTAGGGGCACCACAAATCGTGCCATTTGATGGCATTCACCATGTAACGTACAAAGAATTAAATCAAAGATCCAATCAATTGGCATATTTTTTACAAGAGAAAGGTGTCAAACCCGACACCATTGTAGGTATTATGGTAAACCGTTCTGTGGAAATGGTTATCGGAATTATGGGGATATTGAAAGCCGGAGGGGCGTATCTGCCAATTGAACCCGGTTATCCAGGGAAAAGAATTGATTATATATTTAAAGATGGGGGGGTGCAATTATTACTCACTGAACAATCTGTCATCGATCAGATAAAGATTAACCTTGAAGTGATATATTTGGAGGAACCAGGAATATATACGGGAAGCGTTCAAAACCTGGAGGATATAATTACCCCGGAAGGTTATGCCTATGCCTTGTTTACCTCTGGATCCACGGGTAAACCCAAAGGTGTGCTGATTGAACATGGATCGGTTGTAAATATGTTATATTATTTATATGAAGAATATCCTTTTACACCAGGGGATGTGTACTTATTTAAAACGTCGGTTCTATTTGACGTATCCGTATCGGAGTTATTCGGATGGTTTATCGGTGGCGGTCGGTTGGCGATCTTAGAGAATGAAGCAGAAAAAGATCCGCAAAAGATCATTGAGGTGATAAAAGAACAAACCGTGACTCATATTAATTTTGTTCCCTCGATGTTTAATACATTTTTGGGATTATTAACCCCGGAAAGTATCGATGATCTATCCGGTTTAAAGTATATCTTTTTAGCAGGCGAAGCCCTCTCCGCGGGGATAGTGAATCGGTTTAGGACCCTTAATCGTCAAATACAGTTGGAAAATTTATACGGTCCCACCGAAGGGACGATTTATGCCAGTAAATACTCATTGAGCAGTTGGTCAGGAAAGGGTAACATATCGATTGGACGCCCGGCGCAGAATGTGAAATTATATATATTAAGTACTTATGGGTATTTACAGCCTGTTGGAGTTGCAGGTGAATTGTTTATTGCTGGTATAGGGTTAGCCAGGGGGTATTTAAATAAACCGGAGTTGACCGCTGAGAAATTTTTGGATTTAGCCTCGGAGAGACACGAAGACACGCGAATTTCGTCATCCATCAGTCATCATTCATCATGTCGCTTTTTATATCGAACCGGTGATTTGGCCAAATGGAGGCCGGATGGAAATATCGATTTCTTGGGTAGAATCGATTATCAGGTCAAAGTAAGGGGTGTGCGTATCGAACTGGGCGAGATTGAGAATCATTTGTTAGCGTACAGACAGATAAAGGAGCCAGTAGTAACAGCAGTTGAAGATGATTCAGGGGATAAAACGCTTGTGGCTTATTTTATTTCAGACCATGAGATTCAGGGAGATGAATTGAGGGAATATTTATTAAAATCTTTACCCGGTTATATGATACCTTCTTACTTTATGCAGCTTGATCAGATGCCCTTGACTCCTACCGGCAAAATAGACAGAAAAGCACTCCCCGCTCCTGGAATAAAGGCAGTAAAAGAATATGTGGCACCGAGAAACGAGATAGAGGAGAAATTGGCGGAAATATGGGGCGACGTGCTGGGGATAGGAAAAAGAGAAATTGGGATCGATGCCAACTTTTTTTATTTGGGTGGACATTCATTGAAAGCCATGATAATGGTATCGAAAGTCCACGAAGCGCTGAATGTAAAAGTCTCCCTGGGGGAAATATTTAAGGCCCCCACCATTCGGGGATTGGCGGAGTATATCAAAGGTGCTGCAACGGACAGGTATGCATCCATAGAGCCAGCAGAAAAGAGAGAATATTATGCGTTATCTCCTGCCCAGAGACGGTTATATATTTTACAACAAATGGAGTTTGGGAGTACAACCTACAATATTCCGGAAGTCATCCCCCTGGAAGAAAAACCAGACCCTGAAAAATTTGAAGAGACCTTCATAAAATTGATAAATCACCATGAAAGCTTGCGGACATCATTTCATATGATTGGAGATAAACCGGTGCAGAGAATACATGATAACGTGGAATTTGAAATCGAATATTCTGATCTCCAGAGTACTCAGGTTGAGGTTGAGGAAGTAAATATAATTCATCATTTCATCCGTCCCTTTGATCTATCTCAGGCGCCGTTACTAAAGGTTGGTCTGCTCAACATCCCGGGTGGGCAAAATCTCCTGCTGGTAGATATGCATCATATCATTTCCGATGGAGTGTCACAACAAATATTTTTAAAGGATTTTATGGCACTTTATACAGGAGAAGTGTTAGCTCCATTGCAGATACATTATAAGGATTTTTCAGAATGGCAACTTCGTGAGAAGGAAAAGGAAACGATCAAGCAGCAGGAAGCTTATTGGTTGAAAGAGTTTTCCGGGGAAATACCGGTACTCCACATACCCACTGATTATTCCAGACCAGCAATCCAGAATTTTGAAGGAAGCGATGTCGATTTTAAGATTCCTGCAGATGATACCTCTGCATTAAAAGCGATCGCCTTAGAGGAAAATGCAACCCTTTATATGGTATTATTGGCTGTCTTCAACATACTATTGTCTAAACTCAGCAGCCAGGAGGACATCGTCATTGGAACCCCGATAGTGGGTCGCAGGCATGCGGATTTAGAGAGGCTCATCGGGATGTTTGTCAATACCCTTGCATTACGAAACTATCCAGGAGCCGAAAAAACCTTTAGAGAGTTTTTGGCTAATGTGAAAGAGAGAGCATTGGAAGCCATTGAAAACCAGGAGTATCAGTTTGAGGAGCTGGTGGAGAAGGTATCGGTATATAGGGATGCCAGTAGGAATCCCCTTTTTGATGTAATGTTTACATTACAAAATTTCGGTACTAATGCCGGGGGTGGACTCGAAGAAGCTCGGGAAATTGAAAAAGAAAAATCGGCTTTGATGCGGCAGGAAGGAGGCAAAAACATCCTTCGGGTATCGAAGTTTGACATGACGTTGGGCGGTGTTGAATCAGGTGAAAGCTTGTTTTTTACCATTGAGTATTGTACAAAACTATTTAAAAAAGAAACTATCAAGCGATTTTTTGCATATTTTAAGAAAATTATTTCATTAATTGTGAAAGAACCTGGTATCAAATTAAGTGAAATAGAGATAATGTCGGAGGAAGAAAAAATCCGGTTATTATATGATTTTAATGATACGGGAGCTGAATACCCGAAAGATAAAACCATCCACCAATTATTTGAAGAGCAAGCAGCAAAGGCGGGGGACGGGGTCGCCGTGGTTGGCATGGAGCATGGAGCATGGAGTGCGAAGGAGGCTGTAGGGGCACGAGATGGCAAGCCTTTTCATAATACCGTATCCCTTACCTACCGTGAACTAAATGAAAAATCCAACCGATTGGCATGGTTGTTACGGGAAAAGGGTGTCAATACCGGCACCATTGTGGGTATCATGGTGGAACGGTCTATTGAAATGATAATTGGCCTCATGGGCATATTAAAGGCTGGTGGTGCCTATTTGCCCATAGACCCCGGTTACCCGGAAGAACGAATAAGTTATATGCTCCAGGATAGTAATGCAGAGATATTTTTATCCACCCGGTCTTTATCAGAAAAAATAGCTTTTAAAAGGAAAATTATATACCTTGAAGGTTATAAAAAATCTGGAGTGAGTTCGGAAAGCTCATGCCATGCGAGCTTGGCAAGCGCCTCGCTTGCCTATGTAATCTACACCTCCGGTTCCACAGGTAACCCCAAAGGAGTTACGATAGAGCATAGCTCCCTGGTTAACCGGCTGAACTGGATGCAAAAACGCTATCCCATCGGTCCTGGGGATATGATTCTTCAGAAAACCGTATTTACCTTTGATGTTTCTGTATGGGAGTTGTTCTGGTGGTCAATTCAAGGGGCTTCGGTCTGCTTGCTAGCTCCGGGAGAGGAAAAAGATCCAGCAGCCATCATTGGAGCAGTAGAAAGAAATAAAGTGACCACCATGCATTTTGTTCCATCGATGCTAAATTCTTTCCTTGAATACATGGAGGAATTCAGGACGGTCGATCCAGAAATAGATACCAATGCCGATGACAGCGACCGCCGGCATCCGTTCAGGATGGACGATTTGCGATATGTATTCTCCAGTGGAGAAGCCTTACAGGCACATCTAGTAGAGCAATTTAACAAACTGTTAAATGAAACCTATGGCACAAAATTAATTAATTTATATGGCCCCACTGAAGCAACGATAGATGTATCTTATTATGATTGTTGGGGTAAGGTGCTTCGGGATAATATTCCCATCGGTAAGCCCATCCATAACATTCAATTATATGTCGTAGATAAAGGGATGCATTTGCAGGGGATAGGGATAATCGGGGAATTAGGTATATCAGGAGATGGTTTAGCCAGGGGTTATTTGAATAACCCTGAGTTAACAGCTGAAAAATTTATAGATAATCCGTATGGGGAACAACCCGGCCGGTTCGATGCAGCCACAGACCCCCACTCACTCCCTCACTCCCATACCCCCTCACCCCTCTATAGAACCGGTGACCTTGCCAGGTGGCGGCAGGATGGGAATATCGAATTTTTCGGCAGGCTCGATCATCAAATAAAAATAAGAGGCTTTCGCATCGAGCTGGGAGAGATTGAAAATGTATTATTGGCCCATGATAAAATAAAAGAGGCAGTGATTACAGTAAGAGGAGATAGTTCTGGCGGGGCGTATACAAGTTCCGGGGAAAAATATCTATGTGCTTACATCGTCTCTGTGGGGACGTTTGACAATACATTCACGGAATTAAAGGAATACTTATCACGTTCACTGCCGGATTATATGATCCCTACGTATTTTATGGAGGTAGATAATATACCGCTGACACCCAGCGGTAAGGTAGACAGGAAGGAATTACCTTCGCCAATGGTGAAAGGCAGAAGTGAATATATCGCGCCCCGGAACAGCATCGAAAAGAAACTGGCAGAGATATGGTCCGATGTATTGGGATCGCCTGGAACTCTGGCAGGGGAGCTACTAATAGGAATCGATGATAATTTTTTTGGATTAGGCGGACATTCCTTAAAAGCCACCGTCATGGTATTAAAGATACACAAAGAACTGGATGTAAAAATTCCTCTGGCGGCAATATTCAAAACTCCCACCATTCGAGGGTTAGCAGAATTTATAAAAGGTACTGCAGAGGACCGATACGCATCCATTGAACCGTCAGAGGAAAAAGAATATTATGTGTTGTCCTCGGCCCAAAAGCGCCTATACATTTTGCAGCAAATGGACATTGGCAATACGGCTTACAACATGCCAGAAGTTATTCCACTTGAGGAAGAGCCAGATATAGAAAAATTTGAAGAAACTTTTAAACAGTTGATCAATTGCCATGAGAGTTTGAGAACATCCTTTCATATGATTGGCGATGAACCGGTACAGAGGATATATGATAAAGTAGAATTTGAAATCGACTATTATGATTTAGCCGCGAAGACACGCAAAAAAACGCGAAGGGAAAATGAAATTTATCATTCGCACCAATCATTCATCGAACAATTTCATCATTTTGTACGGCCTTTTGATTTATCTCAGGCGCCGTTACTTCGTGTCGGATTGATAAAAACAGGGGATGCAAAATATTTACTCCTGGTAGATATGCATCACATCATTTCCGATGCGATTTCCCATGGGGTATTGGTAGAGGATTTTACTGCCCTTTATAATGGAGAAGAGCTGCCATTGCTGCGAATTCAATATAAAGATTTTTCAGTATGGCAAAATAGTGAAAAGGAAAAGGAAAATATAAATCGACAAGAAGCGTACTGGCTGAATGAGTTTGTTGAGGATGTCCCGATTTTAAACCTGGCGACGGATTACGTGAGACAATCAGAGCCGAGTTTTGAAGGAACCACCCTGAATTTTGAGATGGGACCTGAGGAAACAAAAGCCTTAAAACGACTGGCAATGCAAGAGGGTGTCACGTTGTATATGGTACTGCTGACCTTTTTTAATATTCTGCTGCATAAACTCAGTGGTCAGGAGGATATCGTTGTTGGTACTCCGGTCATGGGACGGAGACATGCAGATTTACAGGGTATTATTGGCATGTTTGTGAATACACTGGCGCTTCGGAATTATCCCAAAGGTGAGAAGGGCTTCAAAGGCTTTCTAACAGAAGTGAAGGAGAGGACATTGGAGGCCTTTGAGAATCAGGAGTACCAATTTGAAGACCTGGTGGGAAAGATAGAAATCGACAGAGACATCAGCCGGAATCCGTTATTTAATGTCATGTTTTCCATGCAGGATATTAAAGTCGATCTCGAGGAAGACTTAGAAAGTAAAAAGGATACTGTTAATCATCACTCGAATAAATATGAATATGAAGAAAGTATATCGAAGTTTGATTTGAGTCTTGACGTGGCAGTGGGTGAAAAACTATTATTCATGGTTGAATACAGTACAAAACTGTTTAAAAAAGCAACAATAGAAAGATTTATTAGATATTTCGAGGAGATATCCGACGCACTTATTAAAAATAGAGAGAAAAAGATATCAGAGATAGAAATATTAACCGGCGAAGAGAAAAGGCAGTTGTTACTCGAATTCAATGATACGGATATGGACATGCCATACCCTTTGGATATCACCGTACAGGAATTATTTGAAAAACAGGTAGAACGCACTCCGGATCACATTGCTGTTGTTGGGCAAAGTCATGGAATTCCTGGAAAGGCACCTGGAGAAAGAGGCATGGCGGTCTCTTTATCTTATAAAGAGTTGAATGAAAAATCCAATCAGTTGGCATTCTATCTGAGGAAGAGAGGAATAAAGCCCGATAGGATTGTCTCCCTGGTGCTCGATCGCTCAGTGGAGATGATAGTTGGAATTTTGGGAGTTTTAAAAGCAGGCGGGGCTTATTCACCCCTTGATCCAGGATACCCGGAGGATAGGGTCGAATATATTCTGAAAGAGAGCCAATCGGAAATAGTGCTGGTCGATGGAACTGGTTTAACAGACATTGAATTGAAATTCCCCGAAAAAACCATAAATTTGGATGTATTGGCTGTTTTTGAAGGGAACCGATCGAATCCAAAAAAGGTAAATACCCGGGAAGACCTTGCGTATGTCATCTACACATCAGGGTCGACAGGAAATCCCAAAGGAGTTTTGGTTGAACATAAGAGTGTTACCAATTATGTTTTGGCTTTTCTGCAGGAATTTGAGGTAATCTCAGGGGATACTATGATTCAACAAGCCTCCTATACGTTCGATGCATTTGTGGAAGAAGTTTATCCCATTTTATTAACAGGTGGCAACATTGTTATTCCAGGTAAATTTGAAATAATGGATATGAATGTATTCACTGAATTTATTGTGAAGTATCATGTGAATATCATCGATTGTTCCCCAATGCTGTTAAATGAGCTAAATAAACGTTTTCCAATAACTAGTGATATAAAACTGTTTATAAGCGGTGGAGATACGTTAAAAGCAGATTATGTGGAACGTCTTTGTAAATATGGAAGCGTGTATAATACCTATGGCCCAACAGAAACAACTGTTTGTGCAACATTTTATAGGTACAGTGACGATGCTTGTAACAGGGGTAGGGATTTTGAATCGGGTCGTTTGAACATCCCCATCGGTAAGCCCATAGGGAATTATAGATGTTATATTGTTGATGGACATAATCAATTGGTACCTCTGGGAGTACCCGGAGAGTTGTGTATATCCGGAGATGGTGTCACCCGCGGCTATTTGAATAACCCGGAGTTAACCGCAGAAAAATTTGACCAGGATTTTCAGGATGACCAGGATGACCAGGATGAAAAAGGTTCCGCTGCGCGGGAGCCCTACAAAGTTCCAGATAATATTATAGAAGGGGCAGGGGGGCTTGCCCCCCTGTTCGTTCGAGGACCAGTATACCATACTGGTGACCTTGCACGATGGCTTCCCAACGACAATATAGAGTTTTTAGGACGCATTGACCACCAGGTAAAGATCAGGGGATTCCGTATTGAGTTGGGAGAGATTGAGTATCGAATATTGAAACATCCTGATGTCAAAGAGACAGTGGTTTTAACCCAAACAGATGAATCATATGATAAATATCTCTGTGCCTATATCGTACCCCACGTATCCGGCGATGGCGATGTACCCCCGTTTGACTCTGGAAAAACACCCCCAATTTCGACAAAATTTAGGGAGTATTTAACAAAGTCACTGCCGGATTATATGATCCCCACCTATTTTGTTGAGTTAGAGAAAATACCGCTGACCCCCAATGGAAAAATCGACCGAAACGCATTACCTCTACCTGTTGTAAAAGGTGAAGCGGAATATACAGCACCGAGAAATGAAATAGAAGAAAAACTGGCAGAGATTTGGTCGGAAGTACTGGGAATTGAAAAAGATACAATCAGTATAAAGGACAATTTCTTTAAGCTAGGTGGACATTCCTTAAAAGCCACTATATTAGCTTCAAAGATACGTGAAGCATTTAATGTCAATATACCCCTGGTAGAACTATTTAAAACTCCCACCATCAAATCACTATGGGTATATATCAGGAAGGCCGAAATAGGAGACTATATAGCAGGTGATAATAATTTGGTCCTGCTAAAGCTTGGAAATACCAACACGAATCATCTCTTCCTGGTTCATGACGGAACAGGTGAGATTGAATCGTATATTCATTTTTGTAATCGTTTAAATAATGAATTTAATTACTGGGGCATTCGGGCGGATCGATTGGAGAATCTTACCCCCCAAAATTGGACCACTGGAGGTTTGGCCCGAAAGTATATTGAATCAATAAAAAAGGTTCAACCGCCTGGTTCTGGTCCTTATTTTATTGCCGGATGGTCTATCGGTGGGACCATTGCCTTTGAAATGGCAAGACAATTAGAAAAAGAGAAAGAACAAGTCGCTTTCCTTGGACTAATCGATGTTAAATCCCCCTCTAAATGGTGGGGGATAAAAGGAAAAGCTTTTCCTGGTAAATTTAGTCTCATTTCGGAATTGAAGCGTATCAAAGAAGTTTTTATAATGGAGTTTGAAATTGAAGAAAAAGCCAGGAAGATAAAGAATATGGAGGGCTTTTGGCTTGAAATGACCGATTACCTGGAATCCTGTGGTTTAGATGAGAAAGAGATTAAAAGAAAGATTGAAAGGTATGGAGGGCAGGTATTACCTAATTTCCAGCGATTGAGTGTAAAGGAATGCATTTACTACTTGAACATGGGCCGGACATTGACACGTGCAGCGGAAAATTATATCCCCCCCGATAAAATAAATGCGCCTGTCTTTTATTTCAAAGCCAACCTATCCTGGGAAATGAAGGTGAAACGTTGGAAGAAATACACCCAGGACCCGATACAATTCTATGAACTCACAGGTGACCATCAGGCAATCTTTACAATTCCTTATGTGTCCGATTTCGCAAAAACCTTTGACCAGGCAGTGAATAAAATAGTGAATCATATCTCTCCTGGAAATAATGTTAGCAATAAATAGGTTAAAACGTTATGAGCTATTTAATTTCCGATAGTCGCAATTCCCATTCTTCATTCTCATTTTCAACCAATTGATATATTTTCCCCCCCTGTATGGTATAAAGATAAGGTGTCATAATATTCTCATAGACCAGTGGTAAGAAAGAGGTTTTTAAATACTTCCCATTAACATCGAATATTAAACACTCTGTTTTATCATTTTTTTTCTTAAATGTTTGAACATAAACCTTTTGATTCGAAATAAAAAAGGTTTTATAGGGTGGAAAGTAATCAGGAATCTTGATTGATTTTTTTATATTCCCCCAGAAAAGTTTATAAAGGGAATGCGTTTCATAAGCCTTCATAAGCTTTTTTTTATCATCATCATCCAGTTTTTGTTTTTTTTGATCCCTTTTTATTGATTTCAGAAAGTTACCTTCCTGATCGTATATATCGATTTCAAATAGTTGTTTACCTGAAATAACGATTCGGTCACGCGAGGTTTTATACTGGGGATTAATCTGTGAGAGCAAGTCTATTAAAAAAATACCTTGCCCCGAGAACATAGGCATTTCGTGAGAGCAGATTTCCTTTGTTTTTTCTCCTTCGCTATTATAGATATTAAATCCCATCTTGGGTTTGTTGGTTTTTGGGTCCATTTGCATGTGATTTCCCACAAATTTTTCCTGGAAGGGAGTCATGCGGTTAATTGCGCTCATTTTTTTTTCTTTGATAAATTCCCCTTTCCTGGTAAAGTACGAAATTTTACCGACACTATTTACAAAAATATACTTAGGGTAGATATTAATATTCAGTCCAAAAGATCCCATAATTAATTTAAATTCCTGGGGACCTTCTCCCTCTTTGCCGAATTTCTTTATTAATTTAAAATTTTTAAGAGAGTAGATCGAAATAGAAGCCCCTTCGACTATCACCATGTCATCCCCGTCGACTTCGATTACATCCGGTTTTATAATTTCTGGCAAAGAAACGATTTTGGTGGCGAAAACAACGTTTGCAAGGAACAATAATAGAATAACTAAGATAGTTTTTCTCATTTTTTTTTCCTCCTTTTTTTATTTATTCTAAAAACCTCAACGCTATATGGCAATGAATCTTATTCTATTCAAATTGTTTCTTTTTTATTATTATAGAAAAATCTATAAATGTTGTCAACAAATGGGTTTGGAAAAAATTTTTTTAAACCGCATGACGTACTCCGTTTGATAATTATTTCACTAAACGGTTAATATTTCTATTTATGAAGTTAAGGGGAAATACTTAAGGGGGGTAGCCTATTCCTTATTTGAATAGAAGATTTGGGAATGCTCAATATTTGCATTTTTTTTTTTTTCTTTATAAAATATCTATCGTATAAAAAATAATTTTTATTAAATATTAAATTTAAACAGGAGGCAATATTATGAGAAGTAGGTTATTGGCAACGCCCCTGGATGCACTCTCCATCTCAGGTGCGCTGCGGGGCATTGTTAAAACCATCCATACATGCGCCGATCTCATCGGGTTCTGGAAATATCCATCGAAAAAAGCAGCCGGTGATTTCGAAGAGATGACGCTGCTGGATAAGATTTACTGGGCATACAAAAGTAAAAAACCCATCATACTTCCTGAAAAGACCTCTCAAAAGGAATCTTTTTTCATTATGAATATGGATAAAACTCCTATTTTTACTCTACCTAAAGGCTTTGAAAAAAAACATTCCATTACCTTTAGTGCAGTGGGAGATTTAATCAAAGTGGAAGGCCTGGAAAATTCCAAAGATAAGTTGTATGAAAAGGTAGCGGATTTGATATTTGACAAAGATATCTCTTACGCCAACCTGGAATCTCAATTGACCGGGCAGGACCTGGGGGCCTATACCTTTAGCGACAAAGAGACTCCACCGGTGTGTTGTACAAAAGAACAGTACGATGCGTTGAAAAGTCACAATGGGAAAAATTATACGGTGATACACACTGCCTGCAACCATACCCTTGATATGGGACTGGAAGGACTGGAAACCACCCTTGAGCAACTAGAAGAAGACAATATCATTGACCTGGGCACCAACCGTAAGCCGGAAGAGCAGAAAAAGGGACGGATCATTGAAAAAAACGGTATCAAAATCGGGTTTGTCTCCGCCACCTTTGGACTCAATGGCAAAGAGATTCCCAGGGATAAAGAGTATATGGTCAATGTGGTTAAATTTCACCACAAACTCCCGCCCGACAAAATCGTTGATCTCACTTTATTGAACGACCAAATATCCTTTTGCAAGGAGCAAAAATGCGATATTATTATCGCATCCCTTCATTGGGGATATGAGTACGAATTTTTTCCCAGGCAGCGGCAGGTGGAAGCCGCACACGCCATTGTTGAAGCCGGCGTGGATGTTATTATCTCACACCATGCCCATGTGATCCAGCCCATAGAGTATTACCAAACCCAACGAGACCCGGAAAGAACGGCAATTATTACCTATTCATTGGGGAACCTCACCACCTCCTTTTCCGCACCTCACCTGGTATTAAGCGCAGTCCTTAATTTGACTATTGTCAAAGGAACGGTTAATAGTAAGGGAAAAACCTATATTGAAGAAACAAGATTGATACCGGTGGTTCAAACCGAGTCAGATTACGGTGATTTACCTATCATTCAACTGGAAAAACTGGATACCTTTTCTGCCAGGAAATGTGAAACCAAAGAAGAAAAAGATTACATAACCGCGGTCAAAGGATATGCGTCTTTGATATTGGGTAAAAATGTCTAGCTGCGGACTGGTACGAACACGGATGAGAGAGCCCACATTATTCGAACACACAGAATACACAGGAAAGGATAACTTCTGTGTCTTTCTGTGTGTTCTGTGGGCCCTTCTTTTTTTTAAGGCAGGTAAAAAATAAAGGAGAGTACCATGGAACAGGAAATAGATAAAACCATTTATCAGCGACCGGTGGAGCTGCTGCAACATTTAATTCGCTTCGACACCAGCAATCCACCAGGTAATGAGCGGGAATGTATTACCTATATCAGCCATTTGCTCAATGCTGCCGGTATAGAGACCCATTTGTTATCCAAAGATGCGCACCGTCCCAACCTGATCGCACGGTTAGAGGGCAAAGACAAACATATACCACCACTGCTGCTTTATGGGCATGTGGATGTGGTACCTGCCGGTGACGACAGCGATTGGAAATATCCCCCCTTTGAGGGTAAAATTGCTGATGGGTTTGTTTGGGGCCGCGGTGCTCTGGATATGAAAGGGGGAGTGGCTATGATGGTAAGCGCATTTATAAAAGCAAAAATCGAAAAGGTCCCTTTGCCGGGGGATGTGGTGTTGTGTATTCTCAGTGACGAGGAGGAGATGGGTGAGTTCGGTGGCCGTTTCCTGGTGGAACACCACCCCGAAATCTTTAAAGGCATCCGCTATGCATTGGGTGAATTTGGTGGTTTTACCCTATACGTGGGAGGGAAGAAGTTTTACCCCATCGAAATCGCTCAGAAGCAGAAATGCGGTATCAAAGCCATTATTCGCGGTCCTGCCGGACACGGTTCCTCCCTCATACGCGGCGGTGCCATGGCAAAATTGGCCAAAATGTTAGCCCAGTTGGATAAAAATAACCTGCCCGTTCATATTATCCCTGCGGCAAAAAAAATGTTCAATCCAATGGCAGATGCGCTGCCCTTTCCCTCAGGCTGGATCATACGTCAACTGCTCAAATCCCGGCGCACCGATTTTATATTGAAAGTCCTGGGAGAAAAGGGAAAGGTATTTGTCCCCATGTTCCATAATACCGTCAATGCGACCATCGTACGGGGGGGGGATAAGATAAACGTCATCCCCGCAGAGATTGAAGTACATATGGATGTGCGTTTGCTGCCTGGTTTTGGACCCGATGACGTCATTAAAGAGCTGCGCTCTATTATCGGTAAGGATATTGAATTGGAATTGCTCTTTTTCGATGCCGGGCCTGTAGAACCGGATTTACACTTATTCGATACACTGGCGGGTATTCTCAAAGAGGCAGATCCCGAAGGAATCCCTGTACCCCTGCTGCTGACCGGTTCGAGTGATGCCCGATTCTTCTCCAAGCTGGGCATCCAGACCTATGGTTTTATGCCCATGCAGTTGCCAGAGGAGATGAATTTCAGTCGCACCATCCATTCCGCCAATGAACGTATCCCTGTGGATTCACTGGCTTTTGGAACGCATGCTATTTTCCAGGCTATAAAGAGATTTAGTTAAGAGATAAGAACTATTATTTGGGTTCATCATTGCCTACTGCGTAACCTGGACGAGCTGGAACCAAAACGGACGTGTCTGGAAATTACAAATTACAAATCCCAAATTACAAGCAAATTACAAATTCCAATATCCAAAATTACAAACAGCACTGACGGACGTTTAAGAATCTTTTAAGATTTAAATAAAATTACCAAGAGAACTTTTAAGTTCAGGTTTGTGATTTGAAATTTGTCTTTTGGAATTTGTTTGTAATTTGTATTTTGTTGTTTGTAATTTTATTTTCTGCCATTTTCTGGCAAAACTTTACTCAGAAGTAACTACTGCCAACTGCATACTGCCCATTGAGTGAAGGGCTTTGTTTTCTTCGCGTCCCTTCGCGTGTCTTCGCGGTTCCCAAATTCACCACCTGATGGTGGGTGAATTTGGCGTTCAAAGTTCAGTGTTCAATGTTCAAAGTTGAAAAACTTAGGACTCTGAAAGAGCTTTTTGATAGCTCTAAAAAAACAATGAACGTTGAACATTGAACATTGAACACAAAATCCACCGATTATCTGGTTTTAGGCGGTAGATTTTGGGAGTGGCGGCTGTTGACTTTTACATTTAAATTTTGTATGGTATTACCTTTTTTTAAATACAAATATGAAAAGGAAGTAAATATGGAACAAGTGATGACAAAAGAGCGAAACAAATTCAGTATCTGGATACAGGCCGTTCGAGCTTTTTCGTTTACTGCTTCATCGGTCCCGGTATTACTGGGAGCAGCACTGGCTCTTCACTACCCGGGAAAAGTAATGTGGATATTATTGCCCGTGGTTTATATTGCCGGACTCCTGATTCACGCAGCCACTAACCTGATCAATGACTATTTTGACTACAAAAAAGGAGTGGATAAAGATTATACCTTTGGGTCCAGCGGCGTTATTTTACAAGAGCTGTTACCAGCCAAACAGATATTGATTGGGGGATTCATCCTGTTTGGCATTACTGCCGCCCTGGGAGTGATTCTCGTGGCTGTCCGTGGAGTACCAATATTGATCCTGGGATTAATCGGATTGATCGGAGGCTATTTGTATACCGGTTATCCCTGGGGCTATAAATATTACGGGTTGGGAGATTTCCTGGTGTTTATCTTAATGGGCCCTTTAATGGTCATCGGGTCTTATTATTCCTTAACCGGCACTTATCACCATTCCATATTATTGATTTCCTTACCCGTGGGATTCCTGGTGGCCGCGATACTCCAATCCAATAATACCCGGGACATCAAGCACGATAAAGAAGCAGGGGTCAAAACACTTGAAAATATCCTGGGACATAAGGCGGCAAAAGTGGTGTACTATTTTTTGGTTTCAGCCGCATACCTCTCTGTAGTGGTAATGGTGGCATACAAAATCCTCCCGATATGGTCCCTGGGGGTGATACTGACCTTACCCCTGGCAATAAAAAACATAAAAAAAGTGAGCAAAAGTCACCCGGATAAACCAGAAGAGATCGCCACCATCGATGTAGAAACCGCGCAGCTCCATTTTGGTTTTGGCCTGTTATTAATTATATCTATCGTGGTATTCCATTTCTTTCAGTGAAAGCCGTAATACTTCTGTCGGTTGCTGCGTTTGTGCTGTGGTTGGTCATGTTTTCGCCGTGGACGGCACCCGATATCAATTTCTGGCTCATGATGACACTCACAACCACTGGTCTGGCTGCAATTGCATTGTTCTTGCAGCACAAGAACATTTCGGAAATATTTCGTTTTAAAGTCTTTTATATTGGAATCGGTATTATTTCTGCTTTTGTTTTATACCTGGTATTCTTAGTGGGAAATGCGGCTGCTTCAAAACTCTTTTCCTTTGCCCAAAATCAAATCAGTGGTATTTATGATTTGAGAACCCAATCCAATCCTATTATTGTAGGGATACTTCTATTCTTATTTATTGGACCAGGGGAAGAAATTTTCTGGCGTGGGTTTATCCAGCAAAAGCTCTCCCATTCCCAGCGTCCTTTAAAAGGTTATCTGACTGCCGCACTAATATATGGAGCGGTTCACCTGTGGGCGTTTAATTTTATCCTTTTTATAACTGCACTCATCTGCGGACTCTTCTGGGGCTTTATTTATATGAGATACCGTTCCGTTTGGCCCGGAATCATTTCCCATGCATTGTGGGATGTGATGATATTTATCCTGCTGCCTATTAAATGAGATAAACGGTGAGTGGGTGAGTAAATTGAGTAAAAGGATAGGCAAATGACAAATAAAGGCAGAGCATATCTTTTGGCATTAACAGTGGTATTATTCTGGTCCACGGTGGCTTCTGCGTTTAAACTCTCTCTCAGGTATTTATCGGTAATCGAACTCTTGTTGTATTCGACATTTTTCTCAGCAGCCGTTCTCTTTATAATCATTGTGCTGCAAAAAAAAATGCCTCTGATTAAAGCCTTGAATAAGAAAGATTACCTCTATTCTATGTTACTGGGCTTTTTAAATCCCTTTCTATATTACCTGGTTATATTCAAAGCCTACTCCCTCTTACCTGCTCAAATGGCCCAGCCCCTGAACATGATCTGGGGAATCGTTCTGGTGCTGATCTCCATTCCCATTCTTAAACAGAAAGTTAGACTCATCGATATGGTGGCATTATTGATCAGCTTTGCCGGAGTTGTTGTCATTTCAATAGAAGGCGATCTTTCCAGTTTCCAGGTTAAAAGCCCGCTGGGGGTCTTATTAGCCGTGGGCAGTTCATTGATCTGGTCTTTTTACTGGGTATTTAATGTCAAAGATAAACAGGATGCCATCGTCCGTTTGTTTTTAAACTTTGTCTTTGGCTTCGGCTTCATACTGTTGAGTGTTTTGTTTATGTTTCCTTTAAAAGTCCCGGCATTTGAAGGTATTTTGGGTGCTTTTTATGTCGGACTGTTTGAAATGGGATTGGCTTTTGCCTTATGGGTGAAAGCATTGAAACTTTCTGATGCTACTGTGGATATCACTATTCTCATCTATATTGTTCCATTCATTTCTTTCATATTTATTCATCTTTTCGTGGGTGAAATCATTAAAGTATCTTCGGTGGTGGGTGCGGTATTTATTGTCGTCGGCATTCTTATAAACAAGTACAAGAAAAAGACTCAGAAATCACCAATTGACCATTAATTATTAATTATTGATTATTAAAAACATCACACTAAAATATTAATTTTATTTATTCAAACATTGAAAAAATTTATTTTTGGTGCAGAAATAATAAAAAAATTAATATTAGTCATTTCTTTTCTATTTCTTGTCTGCCCCCTTTTTATAACTGCTAAGTGCTGATTCTTTCTGGCTGTCACCTTAATTGCCTTAATTAGAAGTATCCTGTGCCTATAAGGAATGTATATGTGCCTCCTTGAAAAGTATACATGCCCATTTGGAAAATATATACGCGTATAAGGAAAGTATGGTTGCGCATGCAGAATGTTTACGTGACTTAATGGCATGTTGTTGCGCCCCTATAGAAAGTATGTATGCGTATATGGAATGTTTTCATGCGTAAACGTAAGGTATGTATGCATATATGGCATGTATATGTGATGTTTTGGAATGTATACGTGCGTATATGGAATGTTTCGGCGGGGGAAAGGGGCGTTTCCGGCCATATTGGGCCCATTAGAATAAATCCTTGCCAGGGAAAAGTCCCTCTTTGTTACTTAACTTCTAATTCAAAAGATTGTTGTTTGGGTCATTGTAATTTTTCCTTTTGGGTATTGGAATTTATTTGTAATTTGTTTATTTTAATCTGTAATTTACAATTTTCACCTATGGAATATGTTATAATTAGATATAGGAGTAATAAAATGAGAACAGATAACAGGAAGACAGCGCAAGAAGTTGGAGCCAGGTTAAAGGAATTGCGGGGGTGTTTAAACTATTCCCGTAATGAGATCGCCAACCGGCTTGGTATCACGGCGAACGCTTTTGGCAAGAATGAGAATGGTAATACGCTGCCCGGGATACCCACGCTGCGTCGATTGTCAGGGGATCTTAATGTATCCATGGATTGGTTGTTTTTCAACAGGGGGCCGATGGTTTATCACGAGAAATTATCGGAAGAAGAGGCATTTTCGGAAGAGGAAAAGAAAGCCCCCAGGATAGAAGAGGTCATGCCGGATGTACGGGAATTATTGGATCACATGGACAAAGACCCCCTGCTGCGTCATAAAGTGCTGCTGGACTTTTACAAGTATAAAAAGGAGAACGAAAAACCAGAGGAACCCACTGCAACAGAGAGCGATTCTTGATTTTACCGTGGAGGAGGGACTGAAAAAGGGACGGGCGAAAAATCTCCTAAAAAATTCCCTAGAACTGCTACAGAAAAAAAAAGTTGAAATAATGGCTCAAATAATATAAAATTGGATTATGACAATTGATAGAAATTTAGATACAGAAAAGGTAACATCAGAGCTAATAAACTATATCGTGGATAAAATAGTGCATGAAATACAACCAGAGAAAATAATCCTTTTTGGCTCTTATGCCCGGGGAGATTTTAGCAGGAATAGCGACCTTGATTTATTCATTATAGTGAAGGATGTGGATGAATCCAGTCGCTTGATTCGGCGTAGAATTGATGCTCTTCTCTGGGGTCGTCGGTTTCCTGTGGATTTGATCGTCCGAAAAGAAAAAGACGTCAAATGGAATTTTAAAGCCAAAAATCCATTCTATATCAATCATGTTTTTAAAGATGGGAAATTACTTTATGAGAAAAAGTGTTGAAGAAATCAAACTGGTAAAAGATTGGATAAAAGAAGAATGCCTGCTTTTAAATGAATATATTACAGAAGGTCGGTACCCTGGTGATTTGCCCTTTGAGAGTAAAACAGAGAAAGATGCCCGGGATGCAATAGAAGCTGCAAGTAAAATAGAAGAATTTGTTTTGGAGAATATCAACTTCCCATATGAGGATGAATTAGAACAATCTGATTCCCCTGAGCCTCAATCTCCGGATTTGGATTCCAATGGTGAAACGTAAGGATTCTTGTTGCTGAGTCTTTCTGCCTGTTACTTTATTTGAACAAGAAAGGAGCATATAAAAGGGGACAAACGAAAAATCCACAAAATCTATCATTCTTCCACTTTCCAAATAACCAGTAACGTGTACAGCTCAGAAAAAATCCAGAAATTCCTTTACAAATAGATTGGATTATGTTACAAATTAAATTAATACAAGAAGGTGTTTGAAAATGCAAGTTGATGGAAATAAATCCAAAACAAAAAAAAACAAGAGACTAACATTAAATATATATTTTATTTTTAGGGGACTTTTCGCATTCGTCGTGTTATTTGGAAACGCAATGGTAATTTTTGCTCAACCAGACTCTCAATCAAAATTGGTAGCGATAAAAGGTGAGTTAGGTTACAAAAAGCGTGGAAATAATCGCTATGAAGGTTTCTATGAAAAAAGTTGTGGGGGAGGTTTAGATGTTGTTTCACTTCTTTATGGAGTACTTCATTTTGATTGGAATCCGGAGGTTGTCCTGGGAGTTCATCTGCCGGATAATATAGAAAGCAAGGTTAATATACGGGCCAAAGCGATCCCTTTAAAAACCTATTACCAAATGGACAGCCAACTTTCTCCAAAGGATGTCTTAAAATGGCCCATCGATGAAGTCATTTATAAAGCCGGGTTAAAACCGACTGTGATAGGGGTTTTTGGATGGGTAGGAAGCGAGGTGGATAAAAAATTTGTCCCAATTAAAATTTTTCAAGAGGGGAAAATTCCCAAAAAAAACGACAAAATTTATCTAAGTGTGCGGGCCGATGTAGACGTTGAAAAAGTAATATGCCGGTTCTCAGAGGCCATCAATGGAAAAAGCTCAAAGTCTGTTGAGGGATGGAAAGTCATTGCCGACTATGTAAATGCAGGTCATGCTGTAACGATTGAGTTACCCAGGAAAAATGGGGGGGAACTTTGCGTGGAAATGAAAGCAAAACCCGAGGAGAGCGGGACCTGGTTACCACTTAAAATTACTGTTTTTTATGGAAAATACAATGAGTGATAAACCCCTAAAAAAATTGGAGAAAATTAGAAATAAAAAAATAAAACAAGAAGCAGAAAGACTGATAAAAAATGATGCCTGTGATGATATAAAATCGAATTTAGACTGGATTGAAACGTCATCACAATTGTTGAGTCATCAGAAAAATAATAAACTGTTTGGATTCATTCCGGCGCCTGTTGTGTTAATAATATGTTTTTTGGTTGCCGGGCTCCTCTGGGCGATATCTATACCTGAAATAAATGTGACGATAAAAACTGTGAGTCACAGCGTCGGTTTTGCACTGTCGGAAAAATGGTCACTTCCCAAACCCTTCACCACCGGTTACCTGAGAATTGAGAATTTCCAGGCACTGCATGCACCCGAGCTAGGGATCAGTTTTGAACACGAATCCGGGAGTGCCAAAGTGGAAATTTATGGGAAAAATATTGTAATAGAAAAGCTGGAATTAGAAAGCAAAGGGATCATCGAATTGGATTCCAGTTCCAATCGTCTCACATTTTCAATCAAACAAACAAAAATCAAAGGGGCGTTTTCCCTGGAAGACATTTCTCTTTTAGAGACAAAGGGAATAAAAGATATGAAAATAAAAGACAAAAAACTTGAATACCCGGAATATATCGAGTTTAGCGGTACAGGCGGAAGTAAGGTTCCCACGAATATTATTTTTAAAATTAACGATTTTGAAAATGAAAAAACTTGGCACCTGGAAAATATGAAGACCCATAGAATGACTTTTTTAAAGGAAGATATATCGGCAGATGGATACCCTTCGTTTATTTCTACCATAAAAGAAGGAGAGGTCAAATTATACGATGTCCCGGTGGTGGAAAAGATTTTTAAAGGAGATGTGGTAACAATGGAACATATCAACCCGATGCGTTTGGATATATCAGGTAAAGATGATATTAGGATATTTATGAAAGGAAAGGTTAAAGGTTTAAAGATTGGGCCCAAAGGTTTTGAAAAGAATTTAGCACCCTCTTTTCTTGAGTATTTTTATCATCATCAGCGTTTCGGATTTTTTTGGGGTGCGGTTGCCTTTCTATGGGGCATATTGTGGGGATTAAAGGAGACAATATTTAAATAAAAGATGAAGGAAACAAGGAGAATTTTTTATGAAATTTAACGGGCCTTTTTTTGACAGGTGGGGGTATTGTCTCATCGTTTTGATCTTTATTTTCACGTTTCCTGCTGTCCAATTGGGTGGCCAATCATCTCCCAACACCAACAGCCCGGAATATGAGATGTCTAAAAGAATTATAGACATTGTTGTAAGAGTCAAGGCTTCTCTTCATGATGAGATGATATCCGGTTTTGGTTTTGTTGTTGGTGAACGTGATAACGGAAGATTATTGATTGTCACATGCAATCACCTGGTACGTAAATTTGGTGAGTCGGCGGAAGAAATAAATGTAATGTTTAGAGGAAGCGGCAAATGGAAACCCTCAGAACTGCTGGAGGGACATTATATAAAACCTCATGACCTTGCTGTCCTGGAGGTTCAAAAACCCTTGAACTACGCCTGGGAAAAAGAGTGTATGTCACCGGTATATGAATCCATGAAAGGAGTAAAAGCGAAATTCATCGGTAGGGAGAATCAATGGTGGATTCCTCAATCCGATTTGATTATTAACAGTACGGTACCGGATAAGAATTCAATTATCGATGTGGAAACAAACCTGGTAAAACCAGGGTCATCAGGAGCCCCATTGATTACCAGGGACGGTATTATCGGTATGATTTTAAGTGATGCAGGTTCAGGCATATCCAGGGTTCTCAGTATCAATCGAATGAAAGCTGCTTTTAAAAAATGGCAATACCCCTGGTCACTTATAGAAAGGAAGGCCAGTATACCTGGGCCAACCACTGGACCCGGGAAAAAAGATGAGGGTATTTTTCGAGATCACTATGTTGAATGGGGAAATTTTATCATTAAACTCACCGGTTGCAGCGTTTCAGGCCAGGATTTGGTTTTTTCCTTTATGATAACCAATAATTATGGAGAGGACGCTGGTATAATGATATATCCTGCTTCGACCAGGATATTCGATGCCTCCGGGAATGAATTTTATGCGTACAAAGCAAGAATTGGAAATTCAGTGGGAAGCGGGCGGAATAGCTATGCACATTTGTCACTTGTATCCGGTGTACCGGTAAAAGCAAGTGTGAACTTTAAAGGAAATGCAACAAAAGTAAGCAAGATAAAATTATTGGAAGTAAGTGTTTTAGGTGGCAGTTTTCAGTTCCGGGATATCCCATTTCGCTCGAAATACCCTCAAGAACCATCCGCTCTTGCCGGAAATCAAACAGCATTTTTAAAAATGGTAACCGAACATAAGAAGTGTACTATTGAACTTACAAGCTGCCGCGTTTCGGGTCAGGATTTGGTTTTTTCCTTTATGATAACCAATAATGGAGAGGACAGTCTTTTTGTGATATATCCTACTTCGACTAGACTATTCGATGCTTCCGGGAATGAATTTTATGCCTACAAAGCAAGAATTGGAAATTCAGTGGGAAGTGGGCGGTATAGCAATGCCCAGTTGAAACTTGTATACGGTATCCCGGTAAAAGCAAGTGTAAGCTTTAAAGGAAATGCAGCAAAAGTAAGCAAGATAAAATTATTGGAAGTAAGAGTTATGGGTGGGAGCTTTCGGTTCCTGGATATTCCATTTCGCGCGGAATATTCTCAAAAATCATCTGTTCCTGCCGAAAATCAAACTGCAAGTTTAAAAATGGTAACTAAACATAATAAGTATACTATTGAACTTACAAGCTGCCGCGTTTCGGGTCAGGATTTGGTTTGTTCCTTTATGATAACTAATAATGGAGGTGACAGGCGTTTTGTGATGTATCCTACATTGAGCAGAATAATCGATGCTTCCGGGAATGAATTCTATGCCTACAAAGCAAGAATTGGAAATTCAGTGGGGAGCGGGCGGTATGCACATTTGTCTGCAAAGTTGATACTTGTATCCGGTGTCCCGGTAAAAGCAAGTGTGAGCTTTAAAGGAAACGCAGCTAAAATAAGCAATATAAAATTATTGGAAGTAAGTGTTGATAATTATAGAAGCTTTCAGTTCCGGGATATCCCATTTCACTCGAAATATTCTCAAAAACCATCCGCTCCTGCTGAAAATCAAACTGAACGTTTAAAAATGGTAACCGAATACGATAAGTTTACCATTGAACTTACAAACTGTAAAGTTTCGGACCGGGAATTGGTTTTTTCCTTTTTAATAACCAATAATGGAGAGGACAATCATTTTACGATTAATCCTTACTGGACCAGACTATTCGATGCTTCCGGGAATGAATTTTATGCTGACAAAGTGCAAATTGGAAATTCAGTGGGCATCAGTAGATATCGCAGTGCAAAGTTGAAATTTGTATCTGGTATCCCGGTAAAAGCAATTGTGATCTTTAAAGGAAATGCATTCAAAGTAAGCCAAATAAAATTATTGGAAGTAAGTGTTAATAATGGAAGCCTTCAGTTCCGGGATATTCCGTTTCACTCGGAATATCATCAAAAACCATCTGTTGATATCGATAAACAAATTCAAAGTTTAAAGATAGCAGCTAAGCGGGGTAAATTTGTCATTGAACTCACTAGTTGCAAACTTTCGGGTCAGGAATTGGTTTTTTCCTTTATAATAACCAATAATGGAGAGGACAATAATTTTGCGATTAATCCTTCCAGTACCAGGATAATCGATGCTTCCGGGAATGAATTTTATGCTTACAAAGCACACATTGGAGATCCAGAACGCATCAGGCCGTTTGGCAAGGCACAGATGAAACTTGTGTCCGGTATCCCGGTAAAAGCAAGTGTGAGCTTTAAAGAAAATGCAGCCAAAGTAGGCAAAATAAAATTATTGGAAGTAGGTGTTAATTATGGAAGCCTTCAGTTCCGGGATATTCCATTTCATTCGAAACATCCTCAAAAACCATCTGTTGCTGCCGAAAACCAAACTGAAAGTTTAAATATTGTAACCAAATGTGGCAAATTTGGTATTGAACTTACCAGTTGCAAAGTTTCGGGTCAGTATTTGGTTTTTTCCTTTGTGATAACCAATCATGGAGAGGATAACGTTTTTAAAATATATCTTTATTCGACCAGAATGTTTGATGCTTCCGGGAATGTATTTTCTGCTGACAAAGTGCAAATTGGAAATTCAGTGGGTTTCGGTGGGTATCACATTGCAAAGTCGAAACTTGTATTCGGTATCCCCTTGAAAGCAAGTGTGAGATTTAAAGGAAATGTTGTTAAAGGAAGCAAAATAAAACTATTGGAGGTATGTACTGGAAGCGGAAGAGTTAAATTTCAAAACATCCCGGTTTCAATCTAAGATTTTATTGAGTTGAACGTCGTTCCGCTACGCCCTGCAATTGGAATGATGCCTGATTGTGCGTATCCGCAGACAGATAGGGAGTGTTGGGTTTTTATTTCCATTTAGAACCGGTATTTATAATGCCTTAACCGATTATCTCCTCAAGTTTAGCTTTTACCATATCGGCATGGCCTTTGGCTTTTACTTTGGGCCACACATACGCGATCTTTCCTTCGGGGTCGATCAAAACAGTACTCCTCACCACGCCGTAATATTCCCGGCCGTAATTCTTCTTCAACTGCCAGGCGCCGTAGGCTTCGATCACTTGATGGTCAGGGTCACTTAAAAGAGTGATACCCAACTTCTTTTTCCCGATGAAATTGCGGTGGCTTTTGGCAGAATCCGGGCTTACCCCCAGGATGACGGCATTCATCTTTTCAAGTTCCTCTTTCAAGGCGGTAAACTCTACTGCTTCCACTGTGCAGCCGGATGTGTTGTCTTTGGGATAGAAATAGAGGATGACCCACTTGCCTTCAAACTGTTTCAGCGATATTTTTTCTCCTGCCTGATTTTCCAACGAAAAATCAGGTGCTTTGTCTCCAATTCTCATTTTTCACCTCTTTCTTATATTTAGGAGCCCACGTAATGGCGAACACACAGAATGCTACTCTGCGGAGTGGCTCCGCTACGAAGCACGAGAGACACAGAAAAAATACATGGAGATTATGAAAAAAAGTTTTGTGTCCTTCTGTGTATTCTGTGTATTCTGTGGGCTCTTTTTTTTCATAAAGCTTTTACCATTACCAACAGCTCTAAAGTAAAGATATTTTGTCATTTTATCATCAATAATTATTTAACCAGGGTAATCCGGGTAATTTCGTTCCTGGAGAAAAGACGCATAGGTACTCCCCAGAGCCCGGTTCCACAGGTAGTGTGAATATATGAATCGCCTTCCCGGTAAAGACCATAAGGGTAAGAGTAAACCAAATAGGTAATAAGGTCCATTGGAGGAATCTGTCCGGCATGGGTGTGGGCCGACAGTTGAAGGTCGACTCCTTGACTTACTGCTTCTGGGAAAAACCCCGGTTGGTGGGAAAGTAGGATCAACGGCTTTTGAGGGTCAACATCCTTTGTGGCGATTTTTATATCCGGCCGGCTGTCTTCAAAAGCCCCGGCTGTGGGATCATTGATACCGGCAATTTGAATCTCCCCCATTCCATCACCAATGATGAGCCACTCATTTCTCAACACCCGGATACCGGACTTTTTGGCCATTTCAAGAAATGGTTTGAGCCTGTTGTTATAGTATTCGTGGTTTCCTGTTACCGCTATTATACCGAAAGTTGATTTGAGTTGCCCCAGGATGGGGGTATATGTGTCGTAGTCCTTAATCCCATGATCGATGAGGTCTCCTGTGATTACCACCAGGTCAGGTTTTAATTGATTGGTTTTTTCAACTGTCTTTTGCAGCCAACCCGTTGAAAATATGTCTCCCAGGTGGAGGTCTGCCAATTGAACAATCGTAAACCCGGACATATTCTCCGGCAGTTTTTTTATAGGTATTGTCAGGTTTTTAACCTCCGGGCCCCTGGTGCCGTTAAATACCCCATAGCCAGAAGCAGTAGCTAAAAGTATTAAAACAATAATCACCCGCAGTCGAAAATGAGACTTCCAGAAAATGGAAATCCCGCTTTCCAGGATAAAAAGGGTGAAAGCCATGGCAAGGAGGCCAAACCAAATCCCACCGATATAGTAGAGAAAAGGAACCCCCAGGCCATTCCCCCAGAAGGTCATCTGGGGAAGGCTAAACACAAATCCCATACCAAAAAGAGCCAGCAACATTTTTTTTATTTTTTTTGATAAATGAAGACCAGCAGTCACCCGGGCATACACCACTGCATAAATCCCGAACATAAACGAAAGCAGCCCAATTCCCAAATTTAAGAATAAATTCAAAATAGCCCCAATAGTGAACAGGATGATTAAACTTCCCCTTTTTTTCAATGGGAGTTTTAATGTTTCCACGATGATTTTATATATAATAAAGACCACCAGGAAAAATATTCCAATCTGGGTTATTATTGATAGTATATTTATATCGCCCGGGATTTTACTCCCATAAGGAAACGAAAGGATTGCTTGCAGCACAGAGACTGCAAAAAGTGCCACGGTGCCGATTACCCACCAACGGGTTTTGGAAGGAAACACCATGGACATCCCTGTTTCCAGAAAGATAAGAATAAAAAGTATGAGAATTCTAAACAGCCACAATCCTCCAACATAGTGAATAGAATATACCTCTAAGGAAAATAGGGATCGGATAAGAGACCCAACAAAATAGAGACTGCCCATAATAACTAAAAAGAATATTAAAGTATATCTTTGAGAGGAAGAGAGGCCAAGGCCTTTTGCAATTCGTTTATAAATATAACCGTTCATAAAGCTAAAAATGAGCAAACCAATTATCCATGTTAACATATAGGTTCTCCGTCATTAAATATGAGGTGATTCATCTATATTTTACGAAAATATCAATGGATATGTTTTCCCAGGGCAAGAGTTTACTCTTTTCCGGCAAACCGTCTGAGTCAGCAGACAATGTCCATGTATGGGGAAAGAGCAGTTTCCCCTGAAAAGGCGGGTATTTATTTGCTTGTACTTCGTCTTGACAAAAAGATTCCAATAAGTTAAAATTTAGCAATGTTAAACTATACCAAATTGGTTTCATTTATTCTTGCGCCTGGCCGAAAGGAATGGAGGCGTATATTAAAAACATTAGGAGGTTAGTAACTATGAATAAACATAAATTTTATAAACTGAATGTGATTACAATGTTATTTTTGTTTGGGTTTATACTGGTTCCTGGAATGAATCTAAACCTAAGCGGTCAATCGGAAGATAGTCATTCAGATGGCATATCCTATCCCATGGCACTCCCTACGATCGTTGCGAGCCCGGCTACAGGAATAGGCCCCTTCGATGCAACCCTGAACGGGTTCGTTAATGCCAATAATGAGGATACCACCGTATACTTCGAGTATAGTACGAACCCTGACTTTCCCATTCCCGAAACTCCACCTCCGGATACTATAGCCGCGACTCCAAGTCCTGTAACTGGCAACAGTTTCACGGCGATTAGTGCGAACCTTACCGGTTTAAGCCCGGGCACTTTCTATTTTTTCCGTGCTGTAGCTACCAATGCCAGCGGTACCACAAATGGGGATATCCTGGCTTTTAGCACGGACCCGCCGGCGACGTTGACCACAGGTATTGCGTCTCCCGTCACCACCACCACCGCCACCCTCAACGGCATTGTCAATGCCAACAATAATAGTACAACAGTAACCTTTGAATACGGTACCACTGCCAGCTATGGCACCACGGTCACCGCTGACCAGAGCCCGGTTACCGGCTCTGTAGACACTGCCGTAAGTAAGGTTATTACCGGGTTAACCCCGAATACTACATTTCATTTCCGAGTGGTGGGTGATAATGTTTTGGGCACTAGTAATGGTGAAGACATGACCTTTTTTACCTCTGCCCCCACCGCCCCCACCGCCACCACCGATGATGCCACCTTCAGTTTCATCCCCAACCAGGCCACTCTTAATGGTACGGTGAATGCCAATAATGACAATGCAACAGTGACCTTTGAGTACGGCACCACCACTGCCTATGGCACTACGGTCAATGCCGACCAAAGCCCGGTACTGGGTTCCACTGATACTGCGGTGAGTAAACTTATTACCGGCCTGACTCCCAACACCACCTATCATTACCGTGTAAAGGCCACCAACGGTATCGGCACCACCAATGGCGCAGATATGACCTTTTTCAACACCACTGCGCCCTATGCCAAAACCGAAGCTGCTTCTTCAATCACCCAAACCACGGCAACATTGAACGGAACGATCAACCCCAAGACCCTCGCGGAGGCGTCGACAACGGCAACGTTCGAGTATGGCCTGACCGCTTCTTACGGCACTACGGTTACCGCAATTGAAAGTCCCATAGGCGGGGGGTATAACCAGATTGTTAGTGCTAACCTGACTGGTTTGGTCCCTAACACCACCTATCATTACCGGGTAATAGCAAATAACGTGAACGGTACCGGCACCGGGGCCGACATGACCTTTACCACCAACAGTTTACCTATTGTCACCACTGACACCGCCGCTCCGGTGGGCTCCACCAGCGCCACGTTAAATGGTACGGTAAATGCCAATAACGACAGCACCACTGTCACCTTCGAGTACGGCACCACCACCTCTTACGGCACCACGGTGACAGCGGATCAAAGTCCGGTAACCGGCACCACCGATACTGCCGTGAGTAAAAGTATCACAGGGTTGGTTAACGGCACGACGTATCATTACCGGGTGGTGGGTACCAACAGCAGCGGCACCAGTAACGGTGCGGACCGGACCTTTACTACCGGATTAAATCCTCCTACGGTCAGTACTGATGCCGCTACCTCTATCACTACCACCAGCGCCATCATGAATGGTACAGTCAATGCCAACAGTTTGAGCACTAGTGTGAATTTCGAATGGGGGTTCACCACCTCCTATGGATTAACAAACCAAGCAACCCCGGGTGTAGTCACCGGCACTTCCAATATCCCGGTTACCTTTAATCCCACCACATTACTTCCCAATACCACGTATCATTACCGGGTGGTGGCACAGAATGCCGGTGGCGTCATCTATGGTGCGGACATGTCCTTTACCACCAACGCCGCACCTACTGTAACCACAAACGCTGCGACGTCGGTCACCACCACCGGTGCGACTCTAAACGGTACGGTGAATGCCAACAATCAAAGTTCAACAGTAACCTTTGAGTATGGCACCACCACTGCCTACGGCACCACGGTGACTGCTGACCAAAGCCCGGTAACCGGCCAGGTGAACACGCCGGTAAGTAAAGCCATTACCGGTCTAACCCCAAATACTACGTATCATTACCGGGTGGTGGGAACCAATGCCAGCGGCACCGGTTATGGGGCGGATTTGACCTTTAACACTTCTGTAGGTCCTCCTATCGTTACCACGGGTTCATCAAGCCCTCTCACCACGGGGGCAATTTTACACGGTACCGTTAATGCCAATAATGCCAGTACCACTGTCACCTTCGAATATGGTACTACTACGGCCTACGGCTCCACTGCTACTGCCGATCAAAGCCCCGTGACCGGTTCAACTGACACAGCCGTGACCGCAACCATTTCCGGCCTTAGTTTCAATACCACGTATCATTACCGGGTAGTGGGAACCAACATCAACGGCACCACCAATGGTGCCGACATGACCTTTACTACCACCTTAAATCCATCGGCCTTCACAGATCCGGCCACCAATGTTTTAGCCACCACTGCCACAGTAAACGGTACGGTCAATGGCAATGGCAATTTCTGGAGTGTAAGATTTGACTACGGTACCACTATCGCCTACGGCTCCACCATGGTCGCCACCCCGAACCAGACTTCCGGGAGTACCGATATACCGGTTAGCGCCGTTCTTATCGGTTTGACCCCCAATACAACATATCATTACCGTACGACGGTTTATGGGGGTGGATTTTTCTTTTACGGTTCCGACATGACCTTTACCACCCTGTTTGGTCCGGCTGTAACTACTAATGCCGCCACATCCGTCGGTGCCACTACTGCCACGGTCAACGGAACCGTAAACGCCAATAATTACCCCACCACGGTCACCTTTGAATACGGGTTTGACACATCCTACGGCCAGACAGTCACTGCGGACCAGAGCCCGGTCACAGGCAATACCAACACGTTAGTGAGTCGCACCCTGGGTACTTTAATACCCAATACCACGTATCATTACCGGGTAGTGGGCAGCAGCGCCGTTGGCACCGTCTACGGTGCGGACATGACCTTTACCACCGGTGCCCTCGCTCCCACCGTCACCACGAATCCCGCAACGGGAATCGGATCCACCGGCGCCACTCTTAACGGCACTGTCAATGCTAATAATGACAGCACCACAGTCACCTTCGAGTACGGTACCACCGTTGCTTACGGCACCACGGTCACCGCCGACCAGAGTCCTGTTACCGGCAATTCCAATACGTTGGTCAGTAAAGGCATTACCGGTCTGGCTGCCAACACCACCTATCACTATCGTGTGGTGGGGCAGAACGGTGCCGGCACCACCAATGGGGCGGACATGACCTTTACTACGGGAACCAATACACCCACTGCCGCCACCAATACCGCATCCGGTATCGGCACCACCGGCGCCACCCTCAACGGTCTGGTGAACGCAAACGGCGCCAGTACGACTGTCACCTTTGAATACGGCACCTCCACTGCTTACGGTAAAACAGCCGCGGCAGACCAGAGTCCTGTCACCGGAACCATTGACACCGCTGTCAACTCCAGCATCAGCGGTCTTATTGCTTCCACCACCTATCATTACCGGGTAGTGGCCCAGAACGCTTTCGGCACTACTTACGGCGCTGACATGACTTTCCTTACTTCCGGGAGTGCCCCGATTGCCACCACTGGTGCGGCCACCTCCGTGGGTCCCACTACTGCCACTTTAAACGGCACAATAAATGCTCAAAACGGCAGCACCACTGTCACCTTCGAATACGGCACCACTACCTCTTACGGCACCACTGTCGCTGCTGTTCCAAGCCCGGTAACCGGGAACACTGATACGGCAGTGAGCAGTACTTTAACCGGACTGAGCCAGGGGATCACGTATCATTACCGGGTGGTGGGCCAAAACGCTTTTGGCACCACCAATGGCGCGGACATGACTTTTACCACCGGCACCATCACAGTACCCACAGTGAGCACCCGGTTAATTAAGGATATCACCACCTCATCCGCCCTCAGCGGGGGTAATGTCACTGATGAAGGAATGGGAACCGTAACAGCTAAGGGCGTTTGTTGGAGTACTTCCCCCAATCCAACCATTGCTGACAATACCACCAACAACGGTTCCGGGTTAGGGGCTTTTTCCAGTTCCATCACCGGATTGTCGCCAGGTACTACCTATTATGTCCGGGCCTACGCCATCAATTCCGCCGGTACCGGCTACGGTATCCAGCGTTCATTCACCACCAATGCCGAGACGATTACCGTCACTATCACCAACCCCACTGAGGGTGAACAGGTCTCCGGCACCGTCACCATCGAGGCCACCACCATCTCAAGTGCCAGTGCCGCCGATACTACCATTCAAGCAATATCCAAAGTAGAATTCTACATCGACGATATCATCATCGGGACGGATACTTCCCAACCTTATGAATGGGACTGGGATACAACTGCTGAATCCGACGGCAGTCATGTGATCAAAGTGGTGGCATACAACGCCATCAATGAAAGCAGCCAGGATAGTATCACTGTTACCGTTCTCAACACTGAAGCGGAACTTTCATTGAACCGGACCAATTTAAATTACGGTGCCATTTCCCAGGCCAGCAGCACCGCAGACACCACAATGGGCGATTCAGTTACCACCAGTCCACAAACACTGCTGATTAATAACAGCGGCGGCGGTACCCTGAACTGGGCCATCAGCAAAGATGCAGAGTGGTTGACCTGCACACCCGATTCCGGTGTGGGACCAGGAGTGGTCACTGTGTCGGTTGATCCATCAGGGCTGGCTGTGGGAACCTACTCCGCATCTATTACGGTAACAGACCTTAATTCATCCAATGGTAAGGTTTTACCGGTCAATTTAACTGTCTATAAAAACAATACCACAGCAGCCCCCTTCGGCCATTTCGCTACTCCCATCGATAACTCCACAGTGGTGAGCAGCATCCCTGTCACCGGTTGGGTCTTGGACGATATCGAAGTCACTGCCGTTAAAATTTACCGGGCCCGTGTCAGTGGGGAAGGCGGTAACAAAATGGTTTATATCGGGGATGCCGTTTTTGTAGACGGCGCCCGTCCGGACGTAGAAGAAGCTTATCCTGATTACCCGTTGAACTACCAGGCCGGCTGGGGTTACATGCTGCTGACCAATTATCTGCCCAACCAGGGCAACGGGACCTTTACTCTATATGCCGAAGCCACTGATAAAGAAGGAAAAATGGTTACATTGGGTAGTAAAACCATCATCTGCGATAACGCCAATGCCGTGAAACCCTTCGGTGCTATCGATACACCGGACAAGGGTGGAATTGCTTCCGGGGAATCTTATGTCAATTTCGGCTGGGCACTAACCCCGCAGCCCAACACCATTCCCATTGACGGCTCCACGATTCTCGTATGGGTGGACGGTTTTCCTTTAGGGCACCCGGTTTACAACAAATTCCGGTCAGATGTCGCTGACTTATTCCCCGGATATAACAACAGCAATGGTGCTGGCGGCCATTTCTACCTGGATACCACTAAGTACACCAATGGCGTCCATACTATTTCCTGGTCAGCGGAAGACAATGCAGGAAACCTTGACGGTATCGGCAGCAGGTACTTCACCATCGTCAATGTGGATTCATCAAATGCATTGAAAACCAAAAGCGTTATTACGAGTAGAGTAAACTTAGAAAACACCATCCCTCTGGCATTCAACTTTTTCCAGTCTTTGGAAGTAATGGAGAAAAATACCAGGGGCTTTGACTCAGGGATGATATCCGGGAGGATCAACAATTTGACTATTAAAGAACTTGAATATGTGGCCCTGCGGGTGGTAGAAGACGATCAATCCGTTGTTCGCGGCTACCTGGAAGTGAATGGCCGTTTAAGCCCGCTGCCCATCGGGTCTACACTGGATACGGAAAATGGGATTTTCTACTGGCATCCTGGTCCCGGGTTTTTGGGTCGATTTACACTGATTTTTGTGATTGAATCCCCTGGCAGCCAATCCTATAAAAGACCTTTAGTAATTGTGATTGAACCGAAATAAGAAAGTAACAGTAAAGCTAGACCTGAAATTTGTGTGGATATTCGAGGATATTCATGAAAACGGGCGGGGAAACCGCCCGTTTTGCTCTACCTCGACACGACATTCTATGTTGTCTAACAGTTACCCCGCATTTCTCACAAGAGATCGTAACGAGATGTCAAAGATGCCCATGGATGCAAGGCGTACGACCGAAGCCGACGAAGGCGTACTGTATGTACGTCGAGGAGTCTGAGGGAGTGCAACGCTGGAATTTAGGGGACATGCGAATTATTTTAAATTCTGGTCTTTCAAAAAATACTGTCAATTTGATTTAATGGAAAATACCGCATCGCTAATGTCTAACGGCTCCCCAGTGGGCACAGCATTGATCCGGATTAAGCAGGTATCCGACGGCGTATTGGGTACAGTCCAGGTGTAACGGCCGCCCATGGCTGAAACAGTATCGATGGGTAGCCATTGATCCCCATTGTCCGTGGAATACTCGATGAGGACAGTGTTAATTCCGGTACTGGTCCAGGTGATATAATATTCTTCCCCCACCCCCAGGTTTTCTCCGCCATTGGGAGTAATAACTTCAATAAAGGCCTGGGACGGATCAAAAATAGTAAAGACCTCATCGCTGACATCGGAGGGATTTTCATCCGAATCCGCCCCAGTGATACGAACCAAACACAATTCCGATGGTATTCCCGGCACGGTCCAGGTATAACTACCATTATCAGCCGGGACCTTATCGATATACAGCCAGGTCGCTCCGTTGTTCACCGAGTATTCAATGATGACGTTATTAAGACCACTGCAGGTCCAGCTAATGTTATATTCTGATCCGGTTTCCAGGTTTTCTCCGCCGTTGGGAGTGAGAACAGTGAGGTCACCGGGTAATGGTGAAACAATGGAGAATACTGCATCGCTTACATCCACTGGCTCCCCGTCGGTTTCACTGATCCGAACCAGACAAATCTCCGAGGGTTCATCCGGTACAGTCCAATCATATTCGCCGTCATTTTCAGTGGAATTTGTGATAACCGTCCAGGAATCTCCGCCATTGATGGAATACTCAATTTTTACATCTTCCCGGGAGTTGGTACTGAACCAGTTAATACTAAAAATGGAATTGACAATCAACTGCTCTCCGCCATTGGGAGTGATGACCGTTATGGTAGGCGATGAGGGAAGAACAATGGAAAATAACGCGTCGCTCACATCCGTCGGTCTGGGGTCACCTCCTCCATCATTGGCGCTCAATCGAACCAGGCATTCATCCGATACCGTATCCGGTACGAGCCAATCATAGGCTCCACTATTTTCTATCGATGACACGATGGTTGACCAGGTGTTTCCGTTATCCGGGGAATATTCAATCATCACGCTGCTAACATCCCCGCTGCTGGTCCAGGTAATCGACTGGGTCGAGCCCACCTCCCACTCTTCGCCACCGTTGGGCGAGGTGACTCTAAACTCACCGGCTAAATCCGGGACGATTGAAAATACCTGGTCACTCATATCCGACGGTTTCGGATCCAGGTCATCATCGTTGGCAGTCACCCGAACCAGGCATTCATCCGATACTGTCGCTGTATCCGGTATGGTCCAATCAAAGCTGCCGTTATTGGGTGTGGTCTGGACAATCACTTTCCAGGTGAGCCCGTTATCTGTTGAATATTCAATCAAGACATTGTTAATATCACCGGTACTGGTCCACTTGATTTCCTGCAAAGAACCCACAGTCCAGATTTCACCGCCATTGGGTGCAGTGACAGTGATGTCGTCGGATAATGTCGGGATAATGGAAAATATTGCATCGCTTACATCCACTGGCTCCCCATCGGTTTCACTGATCCGAACCAGGCAGTTATCCGATGGCGTATCCGGTATGATCCAGTCATAATCGCCGTCATTCTCTGTGGCTTCGGTGATTACGGGCCAGGTATCCCCGCCGTTGATAGAATATTCAATTTTCACATCTTCCCGGGTGTTGGTGCCATACCAGGTGATATTAAACCGGGAACCCACCACCAATTGTTCCCCGCCATTGGGAGTGATTACCCTAATGATGGGCGATTCGGGAAGAACAATTGAGAATACCCTATCGCTGACATCAGACGGCTTTGGATCCAGGTCTGCATCATTGGCAGTCACCCGAACCAGGCATTCATCCGATACCGTGTCCGGTACGGTCCACTGATAGCTGCCATTATTGGGTGTGGTTTGAACAATGGTTTTCCAGGTGGTTCCGTTGTCTTTGGAATAGTCAATAAAGACACTATCAATGCCGCCGGTACTGGTCCATTTGATTTCCTGTAAAGAACCCACGGTCCAGGTTTCGCCTCCGTTGGGAGAGGTGACTGTGATGTCACTGGGTGACGAAGGAACAATGGAAAATACCCCATCGCTCTCATCCGACGGCTGCCCCCCGGTTATACTGATCCGAACCAGGCAGTTATCCGACGGCGTATCCGGGACGGTCCAATCATATTTGCCGTTATTTTCAGTGGCGCCGGTGATATCTGTCCAGCTGTCACCGCCGTTGATGGAATATTCAATTTGCACATCTTCCCGGGAGTGGGTGGTGTACCAGGTAATCGTAAATCGGGAACCAACCACCAGTTGTTCCCCGCCATTGGGAGCGGTAACCTTAACTGTGGGCTCTGGAGGAAGAACGATTGAAAATACCGCATCGCTCACATCCGACGGTTTGGGGTCCAGGTCATTATCATTGGAGGTCACTCGAACCAGGCACTGATCCGAAACCGTATCCGGTACCACCCAATTGTAACTGCCGTCATTGGTGGTGGTTTGAGCAATCGTTTTCCAGGTGGTTCCGTTATCCGTGGAATATTGAATGGTGACATTATTAATATCACCGGTACTGTTCCACTTGATTTGCTGCGTTGAACCGGCGACCCAGGTTTCGCCGCCGTTGGGGGACCTGACAGTAATGGAGCCGGAAACAGGGGAAACAATTGAAAATACGCCATCACTGACATCTGAGGGACCGCCATCCTCATCTGTTTCACTGATTCGTACCAGGCAATTGTTCGATGGAGTGGCTGGTACGTTCCAATTGTAACTGCCGTCATTTTCCGTAGATGGGGTAATGATTGCCCAGTTATTCCCGCCGTTGGTGGAATATTCAATCCTTACATTCCCCACCGTTCCCTGACTGGTCCAGGTAATGTCATGGGTAGACCCGACGTTCCAATTTTCACCGCCATTGGGAGAGGTAACCGTGAGAGAAGGAGAAAAAATGGTAAACACTGCGTCACTGGTATCTGATGGGCTTCCGTCGGTTTCGCTGACCCGGATCAGGCATTGGTTAGAAACCGTATCCGGTACGGTCCAGGGATGAGTGCCGTCATTTTCCGTAGAGGGGATGATTTCTGTCCAATTCCCTCCGTTATTGGTGGAATATTCTATTTTAACATTACCCACGGTACCGGTGGATGTCCAGGTAATGGTTTGTGATGAATGGACCTCCCAGGTTTCACCGCCGTTGGGGGAGGTGACGGTAATGGAAGGGGGAACAATAGTAAATACAGTATCACTGGTATCCGAAGGGCTGCCATCGGTTTCGCTGACCTGAATCAAACACTGGTTAGAAACGGCATCCGGTACGATCCAGGGGTGAATACCGTCATTTTCCGTTGAGGCGATGATCTCTGTCCAGGTATCCCCATTATTGGTAGAATATTCGATTTTAATATTACCATCGACACCGTCGCTGGTCCAGGTAATGTCATGGGCTGTCCCCTGTATCCAGGACTCGCCGCCATTGGGAGAAGTCACAGTTATAGAAGGTTCCAGGGTTTCGAATGACACTTCACTGCCGTAAGCCGTTCCCACGGCATTGGTGGCATAGGCCCTGACATAATAGAGGGTATCGGGAGTTAAATCGATCAATGAACTGGTGAAGCTCCCGGTCCCACTTCCATCGGTGGTATGGCTGTCATCGGTAGTGGGATTTTCAGAGGTGCTCCAACAGACTCCCCTGGCAGTAACCGCCGCTTTTCCGTCTGAGGTCACATTGCCGCCGCAAGAAGCAGAAGTAAACGTGATGGAAGTGACGTCATCAGTGGTTACAGTAGGCAGCGTTTGGAAATAAAGCCTGGTGATAAAGGCGTCACCATCGGTATTATAGTCCTGGTATTGATTCAAGGTAGGGAAATCCGTGCTTTCCGTATACCCGGCCACATAAACATCTTCGCTGCTGTCCAGGATGATCGCCCGGGGATACTCGACGCCGTCGCCCCCCAGGTAAGTCGAATAGAGAAGAACATCAGTGCCGCTTTGGAAAGGGTCCAGCTTCAGGACCATCACATCACCCAACGGTTGATCGGTTTGATAGGGATTGAGCGTAGGGAAGTCCGTACTATTGGTTGTCCCGGCTGCATAAACATTTCCACTGCCGTCTAAGGTAAGAGCATTAATCGTTTCGCTGCCTGAGCCTCCCAGGTAGGTGGAATAGAGAAGACAGGCCGTACCGCTTTCCAGGGTGTCCAATTTCGTTATAAAAGCATCCCCGCTGCCATTATAGGTTTGATATGAATTCAAAAGGGGAAAATCCAGACTATATGTAATCCCGCCGATGGTGGCAATACCGCTGTTATCTACGGCCACTGCCTGGCAAGAGTCTGTTTCATAGCCTCCCAGGTAAGTGGAATAAAGGAGACTGTCATCGCCGCATTGGGAAGTATCGATTTTTGTCAAATAGCCATCCGTGGTGCGTAGATCCTCTTGGAATTGATTCCTGGTGGGGAAATTCACACTTTCGGTACTGCCTACGACATAGGTATACCCGCTGCTGTCCACGGCCATGGCGTTGAGATAATCCGTGCCCGTACCTCCCAGGTATGTAGAATAAAGCAGACAAGCCTCGCCGCTTTGTGTGGTATCCAGCTTTGCCACAAAACCATCCCGGTTATATTGACGGGTTTGGAAATGATTCAGTATGGGGAAATTGTCGCTTTCCGTCATCCCGGCGATAATTACTTTACCGGTGTTATCTGCCACGATTTTCCAACCGTAGTCATCATACTCCCCTCCCAGGTAAGTAGAATACAGCAGAGCCTCGGAGCCGCTCTGGGTGATATCCAGTTTGGTGACAAACGCATCACGATTGTGGTCCCCGGAGGAAAAGGGCGGTTTTGTCATGTATTGATTGAGAATAGGAAAATACGAACTCCTGGTGTATCCCACCACATATACGATGCCGCTGCTGTCCAGCGCGATTCCCATTCCATAGTCATCTTGTTCCCCACCCAGGTAGGTGGAATAAAGGAGACTGGCGGTGCCGCTTGACGAGGTATCTAACTTTGATACAAAGGCATCATATTTCTCCTGGTCCGACTGGTATTGGTCTAAAACCGGGAAATCCCAACTGGACGTACACCCCACCACCAGCAAATAGCCGCTGCCGTCTAAGACGATATCCTTGGCTTCGTCGAGATTTTGACCGCCGAGATAGGTGGAATAAGCCAGGACCACCGGATCGATTATTAATTCATACCGCCTATCGTAATCTCCTACTGCAAAACCATAGATGTTTTCACCGATCTTTTTAAATAATGCCTGTACCTCAACTTTTTTATCATCAATAAACTGGTAACCGATCGGACGCTTATGGATCAATTCACCAAAATCCGTCTCAATTAACAGGTTGCCTTCTTTATCGAGACGGGTACCTTTCACGTTGTTATATTTGAATCGGATATCTCCCGGATTCCCACCGGGCTTTACAATCCAGTCGTACTCGATCTGTTTTTCAATTCCATATACCTTTAAATCGATATTCTTATAGAGGCTTTTATACAACACCGCCTGGGACGTGGGAACATCGCAGTGCCATTTGGACCGGTCGTTTCCTTTAAAATAGTTCACCTTTAGTTTTGTTTCTTGAACCGGGACCATTTCAGGATTCTTTTTAGCCCCGATGAAGATTAGCCTCGAAACGTCTCGTTCGTATTTGGTGAGTGGGTGAGTGGGTGAGTAAGGTGAGTGGGGAGTTTTAGTTTCCTCAACCTCAACCTCAACCTTTTTAAAACTATCAAATACCAATCCTTCTTTTGTCAACCACAGGGTATACCGCGATGTTTTGGCATAAAATGCCGCCTTCTTATTGACCTGCCCTTTATTGTGAATAAAATATAACGGAATCTTACCGAAATTGACATCAAGTGTCAATTTACCTGCATTTTCCGCAGATTTTCCTCTCAAATCCAGGTCCGTTGTCATATCGGCTCTTTTTTCACCTGAACCGTAAACCAGGAAAAGGCCGATTAAACCAGCAAGTATATAGGTAAAACACTTTTTCATCGTTACCTCCCTTTTTTTTTACCACGAAATCATAGTGTTACAGTCTTTTTATACACTATAAATGAAGAAATTTCAACCCCTAATCGCCCCAAATTCAAAAGTGCGTCAAAGTCAGAAAAAAAAACTGATGCACCCTTGAAAATCCGAAATTCGACCATTTTCTCGACTGCCATGAAAATAATTTTTTAGCCACGGACGAACGCGTACACACGGACAAACACGGATGGTGTTTTAATAATTTTAATATATTTGGCATAAAATATTGATTTTATTAATAGCTAACTTAAAAAAATGCTACTCTGCGAAGTAGCTTCGCTACGAAGCACGAGTTAATATTTTGAGGTAGTTTTTTTAATATATTTAATTTCAATGCTGTGTTTAGACAAATCAAAAAGGATGTGATTCACCCAACTCTCCGATACTAAGGCTTTTTGTTTTTTTTATCTACCAATGACAAGCTCAAAAAAGTCTCCCTGACGTGAGCGAAGCCAACAACTGACGCCGCAGGCAAATGACATTTACTAAAAAGTACTAAAAACGCTGTGCTCCTAAGTTGAATTTTTTTGTTTTTTCTATTAAAATTAATACCCTCTTTCAAGAAAAAATGAAACGCTTATTTAAAGGGTTTAATGAATTAAATAATAAAATGCTCAGATTATTTAAGAAAAAACCACCATTTCCCCCAAAAAAAGTTCTTGTTCTTGAAGGAGGGGGAATGAGGGGAATATTCATCGTTGGAGTCCTTCAAGCGTTTGCAGAAAGAGGTTATTTCCCCTGGAAATTGGTCATTGGCTCCTCAGCCGGTGCGTTAACCGGCGCAGCTTATGTGGCAGGCCAGATTTACCTGGCAAGGGATGCATTTTTTACCAAACTCCTTTCCAATCGGTTTATTCACTATTCGAATATTTTTAGACAGGATAAACATATTCTCGATCTCGACTGGATGATCGATACCATCATTAACAGCAGGGAAAAATTGAACATGAAAAAATTAAAACAAGCATGCCCGTTGTTAATTACGGCAACCACTGTGCATGAAAATTCCTCCCCGGAAACCATTTTCCTGAATTCAAAAACAGATGATCTTTTTACTGCCTTGAAAGCCACAGCAGCTCTTCCTTATTTATATAAAGGATTTGTCCATTACAAAGAACACTCATTATTGGATGGAGGCATTCTTGACCCGATGCCCTACCAAAAAGCACTTTCTTTGGGTTATAGGGAAGAAGATATCCTGGTGATTTTGACCAGGCCCAAAGGATACAGGAAGAAAGAGGAATCCTTCTGGATCAGAAATTTATTCGAATTTTACTACAAAGATCCAAAATACACGCATCTGGTAAAAACCTTATTAAACAGACACGAATTATATAATCAAATACTGAATGATCTGGAAAATAAACATAGGGGTATAGATATCATATACCCTCCGGCAGACTTTGAGGTTAAGCGATTGACAAAGGATGAGAAAAAGATATTGGCTGGTTTTGAACAAGGAATTTTTGCAGCCGTTACTTATTTAAATCCGATATAACAATATAACAGGATTGATAATGAAAAAGTTTAATTTCATATTAATTTTTTCTTTTGTTTGTTTCACTTCGAATGCTCAACTAGTCGTAGATAATCCTGAAAGGCCATTAAACAAAAACACCAGGCGGACTGTTATGTTAGAAGAAGTGATGCGGATAAAAGATGACGGGGACAAAGTAGTCTTCAAAGTCCCCAGGTATCTTTTTCTTTCAGAGGACGGCTCAATCTTTTTATTGGACTTCACTCGCTCATCACATCTCTATAAATTCAACAAAAACGGACAATTCATTTTTAAAATTATGAAGGATGGGCAGGGTCCCGCAGAATGCCAATATGCATCAAACTATTTTATCCAGGGAAACCGTATTCGTATCCTGACGTGGAATCCACCGAAGGTTATGGATTTTAGTACGGATGGGCGATACATCAAAGAAATTAAAACAGGGATACCTAAATACGTCCCGTTTCTAAAATCGATTGATGGTAAGATTTATGGAATTCGGGATGAAATACGCCATTCCAATGCCAGAAATAAGGAAGGATTTATCGAGTCACCCTACGGGCTATATGAAATCTCAGAGGATTTTCGAACCTGGAGGAAGATTTATGATTTTCCTGTAAAACACTACATCAAACGGCGGAGCTGGTATCGCAGAGTCACGGTTGATTTCGCTGTACATGGCTATTATCTTTACGTAGTGAATTCTGCAGAATACAAAATTATAAAATTCGACCTTCGGCGAGCAAAAATTGATAGAATTATTAAACGAAAATACAAACGTCAAAAGTCCAACATGAAAGTCGAAAGGGATTTATATAATCCAATACCTAAAGATCCTTTTAGGTATTATTTTGACATCTTTGAAATACAAATTTACAAAGATTCTCTTTGGGTAAGAACATCTACGTCAATGGATAACGGCACAAAAAACCTTATCGATATTTTCGATAAAGATGGAAAATATATTGATAGTTACTACCTTCAGTTTCCATTAAACAACGAAGTTCATTTTTATACATCAGGCCTATTATCTGATGAAGGATTTATCTTCGTCCCTGAGCAAAACCAAGAAGGATTAGTCAGTATCGGAAAATATAAGATTAAAGATTCAAAATGATATATACTCAGATACCTGATCAGCGGCAATTGATAAATAATCCCATCTTTTTTCACATCCCAGGTTTTTGATGTTGACCTGTTTACATAGAGGGTGGCGCTATTCCGGTCTGTCCCCTAACTCTACCCATATCCTGCTGCCGAAATAATACTTTAGAAGAGTAAGATTTAGAAGATTTAATGGGAGAGGCAAATTTTCTATTTTTAAATGAGGTTGAAAAATTTTTTACTCTTTGTGCTCCGTTGTGTCCTGGTGTTTTAGTGGCTAAAAATCGAAAAAAGGAGGCAAATGCAAATAAAATGTCTCGAAACTATTGATAATCCTGCATTTTTTTTTATTTGCAATCACCCCCTGCAAATAAAACCCGGTTTTTTTATTTCAATAGAAACAAAAAAGTGATAATATTTAAATAGAATTTTAAAGAGGTCTTTTAAGTTCAGGTTTGTGATTTGTAATTTGTTGCTTGGGGTTTGTTCTCGTACTATGTAGCGAGGCTACTTCGCAGAGTAGCACTCGTGCTTCGTAGCGGAGCCACTCCGCAGAGTAGTATGTAATTTGTATTTTGTGGTTTGTAATTTTATTTTCTGCCATTTTCTGGAAACACTTTACTCAAGTGTAACTACTGCCTATAAATTTTGGTATCTCACCTTGAAAAATACCAGGCCAATCGTTATAATCCTCTTACGATGTTTAAGTTACTGCGTTTACTGCCGGTTTTTTTGCTGCCCGCCTTTGCCTTTTCTTCTTCAAATTTATCTATTGATCCTGAACAATATCTCCATAGAACCTGGAATACCCGGGATGGTTTGATTCAGAATACTGTTAACTGTATGGTGCGTGATGGCAGGGGATACATGTGGCTAGGAACCGACAGCGGCCTGGTTCGCTTTGACGGGCTTCAATTTAAAACCTTTAGAAATATCAATAAGGTGACCTGTTTGCTGATTCACTCAAGCGGCGAAATTTGGATAGGTACCTATGGCAGCGGTGTTTTTTGTTATGATTCCGCTGGAAATTGCATTAAAAAATATTCAGAAGCTGCTGGCCTGCCCTCTAATTTCATTCAGACCATGGCAGAGGATAAATCCGGCAATGTCTGGCTGGGCACCAGCGCCAAAGGAATTATTCGTTTTAAAGATAATGTCTTCACATTATTTACCGCCTCAGAAGGGTTATCCAACAATCATGTCTCTTCCCTGCTGGCAGATTCTCAGGGAAGCCTGTGGATTGGAACCGAAAACGGGCTGAATCGAATGACTGATGGGAAATTTGCTGTATTTACAGTGAAGGAGGGACTCCCCGCCAATAATATAACAACCATGTGCCGAGAAAAAAAAGGCAGCATCTGGGTTGGAACCATCAATGGATTATCCATCATAAACCATTGGGGAAAGCAAAATAAAGTGAGACCTGTTGAGCCGTTGATCAATCATTTGATTTACTCCCTCCTAAACGACAGTAATGGCGTCATCTGGATTGCTTCCGATAAAGGACTCTATTATGCCATTCCGCTATCTGCCAATGCTGCCGAAGGCACGTACAGTATACGCCAGTTAATGATGGACGATGGATTCTTAGGCTATCCTGTGATATCGCTGTTTGAAGATATAGAAGGTACGTTATGGTATGGAACCGAAGGAAAGGGATTTGGAAATCTATATAAATCGCAGTTTAAATTTTATACTGTTAACCACGGGCTTTCTTCCCAACATGTGACTTCTGTTTATCAGGATCACAAAGGAGATATATGGATCGGCACCTGGGGCGGTGGTTTAAACAGGTTTAAGTTAAAGGAGGGAAAATTCAAAATCTATTCCAGGAAAGATGGGTTAAATAGTCGGTGGGTGACGTCTATATACGGTGATAGAGATGGAAATATATGGATCGGAACCACTGGAGGCTTGTGCCGGTTTAAAAATGGAAGTTTCAAAACCTTTACCACGTCTGATGGATTGTCGGGTTCATCCATACGGGCGTTGGTTGTTGACAGCAGTGGCAACCTCTGGATCGGGACCCACGGCAAAGGGCTCAACCTGTATAAACCACGTGAAGGGAAATTTCAGGCTTATGATATTGATCATGGGCTTTTCAATCCATTTGTGTCGGCTATCACTGAAGATGTTCATGGCAACCTGTGGATAGGTACTCATAAAGGACTCTACCGTTTCAGGGATGGACGTTTTAAGTGTTTTACCACCAAAGATGGTTTATCTTCTGATATGATTTACGATATATACGCGGATTCAGACGGCGACCTATGGATCGCCACCCATGGGGGTGGGCTCAATTATTGCAAAAACGGAACTTTCACCCGCATCGAAATCCAGGAGGTCCCCTTTAAAAATCACGTTTCCCTATATAAAATCCTGAAGGATAACCGGGGGCACCTGTGGCTAACGTCACCCAATGGCATTTTTTGTATTTTAAGTAATGAGTTGGAAAGATATGAAGCAGGTAAAACCAAAGATATCGATTATTACCATTTCCGTGAAGGTTTATTAAAAACAGCGGTGTTTTCCGGTGGATTCCAACCGGCTGGCTGGAAAACCGCGGACGGAAGTCTATGGCTGCCTACGGTCAAAGGAATGACTGTTATCCCTGCTTCCGAAAATATGTTTAACAGAGGTTCACACCAGCAGGTGCATATTGAAAAGATTGTGGTAAACAACGTTCCGAAGGATTTAAAAACAACGGCTCCTTACCGCTTTTCCGCAGGAACAAAAAAAATTGAGTTCTATTTTAATGCACCTAATTTCAAGGCTCTGGAAATGGTAAGATATACATGTCGGTTAAAGGGAGCCAGTTACGATTTTACAGGGCACCTCTGGGACGAGAGGGATGAGATTCGGATAATCAGTAGCAATAAAGAGATTTACCACGATCTTCCTGCTGGTCACTACATGTTCACCATCAGTATCAATGCAGGCAGCAGCCAGGGATCCTCAGTGGACTTTTATATCAATCGATCGTTCTCTGAAACCCTCTGGTTTTATTTACTGATATTTATATTCGGGCTCATCGCTGCATGGGGTGTCTTTTGGTTCATCAAACGGCGGCCAAAAAAGAAGTGGATAATGCCTATTTGGGCCAACGAGGAGAAATATAAAACGTTTAAATTAACCAATAGAGAATCAAAAAAATACCTGAAAAAGTTAATCGAAGTGATGGAAAGAGAGAAGCCCTACCTGGACCCGGAGCTCACCCTCCCTCGATTGGCTAAAAAAATCAATGTTGGCAAAGAGGTGCTTTCCCAGGTCATCAATCGGGAATTATATCTCAATTTTAATGCGTTTTTAAATCGATACAGGGTTGAGGAGGCTAAGAAAAAATTGAGAGACCCGAAGGAAAACCGGTTCGTGGTTTTGAAGATTGCCTTTGATGTGGGATTTAATTCAAAATCATCCTTCAATGCGGTTTTTAGAAAGATGACCGGTATGAGTCCTTCCCAATACAGGGAAATGGTTCAGAAGAAATGATAGTTGTTTTTTGTCACCCCACAAATCTCAGCAGAATCACCGCCGATGGTTTACAAAACCACCGGCGGTGTTTTTAAATGTTAACCGTTAGACCGTCAAATACTTTAAGTAAATGGATTCCAGCTTATCGATTTCTCCAACTGCTCTGTCACCTTGTTTTTCTCTGCGAACGTAAAGCCAGATCGAAAACAGGATGAATAGCCCAACGATAAATAGCGGTAGAAGGGAGACGTACATGGAACTAAAAATGACTCTAAAAAGATAAGTAATAAAAATGAAAAATGCGGCTGTTAATTGAATGGAGAGAGTCTGCGAGTTGTTATGGGCAAAGGTGTCTCGGGCACAGGAGTGTAATTGGCTTAATTCAACCAGGTATTGAGGTCGATTCTTATTCTTTTGGTAATTCTGAAATATGACCAACTGGCGGCTGAAGAGGTCTGCAAAAGAAGATCCTTTCCGGCTCTTTTTCCGGTTGAAATGGCTTTTGGCATACTGGTTAAAAAACTCTTTGTTACCAATTTTAGACAATCCTTTATAAAAGGACTTCAAGTAGATTCTAAAGGAAAATACCCGCTTGTTATGGACAAAAACCAGAGTAAAAAACCAGATAACCATCAAAATAAAAAGATATACGCAAAACTCTTCAATGATAGAGATTAACATTTCTTTCTCTAATGCAACCAAACGATCAAGTTCAAGCTTCATGTTGATCACCTCCTTTTTTGTTTTTTGGAATTGCGCTATAAAGATAGCATGGTTTGAGGTGATTTTAGGCCAATATCATGATATTGGAACACATTATTCTTTTTGTCTTGAGTGTCCTTTTGTTCCTTAATTAGACGCAATCCAAAGAGTCAGAGAATAGGGAGTTTTAGTGCCTACTCAGTAAAATCTTCCTAGAAAATGGCAAAATTTTAAAAAATTACAGATTACAAAATACAAATTGCATACTACTCTGCGGAGTGGCTCCGCTACGAAGCACGAGTGCTACTCTGCGAAGTAGCCTCGCTACGTAGCACGAGAACAAATTCCAAATTACAATGTCCAAAATTACAAACAGCCCTGTCGGGCTAGATAAAAAACACCATTCTGTGCTCCATGCCGAAGGCGTATAAAATTTGCCCGAAGGGCTCCTCTTTATTTGTAATTTGTAATTTTGGGATTGTAGTTTGTTTGTAATTTGGGATTTGTAATTTGGAATTTCCCGTACAAGCCATCCCCTTTTTGGTTCTGGCTCGTCCGGGTTGTGGATAGGCTGGACTGTCACTCATTCCGAAGGTTTTTTGTAGGCGATAAGAATGATACTAAATACAATCAAGGAAAATCCTACGAACTGCAGAGGTGATAATTTTTCATCAAGAAAAATCCAGCCCGTTATAACGGCAATAATGGGCAGTATATAAGCCATTGAGGAAAGGAGTATCAATTTGATGTGTTTTATGATCCAAAAGTATATGGTAAACGTTATGACAGTGCCAAAAATTGAAAGGTAAAAAATGGATATTAAAGCGGGCACTGTAAAGGTGTTACTTTTTATGTTTTCCACCAATAATCCAACTCCGGTTATGATGATTCCTGATATAAGGAGAGGCCAAATATTGATTTTTATGGGATGGTAGTGATCTTTGTTTTTTTTCAGATAGATAGCCATGAAAGCCTGGAAAACAGAAGCCAGGTAAATCGCAATCATCCCATAGAGATGAAACCCCATACTTTTAAAAACCGTTTCTGAAAAGATGGTAATGATCCCGGAAAAGCCAATAAGAACTCCAATGAGGTTATAAATGGTGAGTTTCTCTTCTTTTAGAAAAATTGAAGATAAAATCGCCATGTTTATGGGCAGCATAGCAAAGATCACTGCTGTTAAATCTGAAAATATGAATTGCTCCCCCCAATATACCAAGGAATAAGGAAAGATATAATTAAACAGGGTAATGTAGAGGATTAACTTTAATTGTTTTCTATCGAAACTGATTCTTCCATCTGCAATGAGTACGTATATTGTCATACAGGCTCCGGCAAGTATGAATCTGATCCCCAGGCTGATAAAGGGTGTCAGGTCTTTCAGACCTATCTTTATTGCCATCCAGGTGGTTCCCCAGATGAGGCACATGGTGATAAAACCCAGGCTTTTTTTCATATCAATCTTCCATTCATTCATTTACCTCTTTACTCTGTAAAAATGTGAAAAAAACAAATTTTTTCACCGTCACTACTCTTTTCAGCCGATCGGGTGGCATTGTGGGTTGGGGGCGTGCGGTACATGCCTCCTCTTTGTTGATACGTTTTTGGTTTCCTTAAAGTTTTTGAAACAACAAACAACCTTTGTTTTTTCTCTAATCATTTCGACTCTATTGTGGATTATAGGACAATTAGCTTGTCATTGAAGATTTTAGGAGCTTGTCAGGGGGACTTTTAAGTACTTGTCATTGAGAGCTTTAAGGATCGTCATTGAAGCTTTTAAGTGCTTGTCATTGAGAGCTTTAAAGGTTTTTCTTTTTTTAATTAATTTCCTATTGACAAGTTCTAAAAAGCCTCCCTGACGTGAGCGAAGCGAACCAATGACCAATGACAAGTTCTAAAGAGTCTCAATGACGTGAGCGAAGCGAACAACTGACCAATGACAAGTTCTAAAAAGTACTATATTTTAATCGGAATAGGTATCGGTAACCTCGTAAGAAATCCCCGAGGCTGAACCATCCACAGATTCCAGTACAATTTGGCCTGAGCCATAGGTGGTGGATATCAATAATCCCAGGAGGATGCATGATTGCTCTGGGGTGGCAGTGGCATAGACGTACCCCGGTACAGAGACTCGTTCCAATCGTCTGTTTCCAAACCGGTCTTCCACGTATCTGGAAGTATTTGGGGCTTTTAAATATACACGTACTCTGCCACGGGAGACGGAAATCTTCACCCGTGCTAAACATCCATTGAATGCTGAAGGCAGCAGGTCGAGCCCATGCACCCCTCTCAGACTTATGCCATTTTTATATACGCTAAAGCGTTTTTTCCCTTTAAAAGTATTGACGTATTTTTTCCGTCCTATACCCCAACTGCTGAAGGTGCCGCCGCCAGAAGGAAGGGTTAACGTTCTGGGAGGAGATGAGCCAGGGATATGCCCCGGGGGTGGGGATGATGCCTGGGCTTTCTCCCAGGCTTCTGACACTGGATTGTCTTGGATTCGAATTTTTATCTTTGGATTATCCAGGTTTGGTAATTCAGTGATATTGTTTGCTTGCAGTTCCACTGTTCTCAGTTCGGGAAACAAGGATAACTCCTCCACACGTTCCAGTTTATTTTCTTTTAGAATGAGTGTGGTCAACTGGGGTAATCCTTCAAAGCCTTTCAGGGTGGTGAGTCCATTGTTTCCCAGGTTCAGATAGGTTAAATTTGGCAGGTTATGGATACCCATAGGGGAGCTGAGCTTATTGTATGCAATGGCAAGCCACTGCAGCTTTTGCCCCCTATGGAAACCCTCCATGGTTTCGATTCGGTTGAAACTAAGATCGAGACTCTCCAACTCTTTAAAATTTGAAATATCCGGGAAGGTGATTAGCTCATTTTTATTCAGGTACAGGTGTTTTAACGCAGTACAGCCTTCCAACCCGCGGTATGATGTCAGTTTATTACAGGAGAGCTCGAGATGTTCCAGTTTGACCGCTTCCTCCAATCCCTGGATTTCCTGGATGTGATTGCAAGGGAGTCTCAGGATACGTAGCTCAGTCAGTGCGGCAATAGGTTCCATGTTTTTCAGTTTCCCCCATCCCAGTAGAAGGCCTGTGACGCGTTTGTCTTTAATAAGTATTTTTTCATTGCACAGAGTACCTTGAAACCGGGATAATTCTTGGAAGACTGGGAGCTTTTTCGATTCAATCCCAGCATCGACTAATAGTTTTTTTATGGCTGCCGCATCCTGGGGATCCAGGGGTATTTTTCCTTTCTCTACATCTTGAAAATTGGGGGAACCACATCCCCAAAGTCCGATAACTACGATTACGATCAGGCATATGATGATTGATTGATTCATACTGCCTCCTTGAAAGATTATAAAGAAAATATCTTCGCATTTCAATGGGAAATAGGTAAAAGGCGATCGTATTAAAAAATATTTTTTTTGTTGAAATATTCTTGAATTCTTTTTTCTTTTATGCTAAATAGGAAAACAAGGAGAAAAAAATCATGAAAATTATTAAGAGTATGCGTATTAATGTTTCGGTGTTTATTTTTCTCTTCTGCATCTTTTATGCTGGTTTTTGGGAAACCATTTTGGGACAGGAGAGTGAACCCGATTATTATTTAGTTGACGGTCAAAAAATTGTTCTTAAACCTTCTCTAAACTACAGCGCTCTAAAATTAAAACCGGGAATCACTCCTGCAGAGAAGAAAACATTTGCAGCTACTATCGATTCAACGGGGTTTGGTAAAGTTGAAGATTCACCCATTCTTCAAAAATACAACATTGTACTTGTACGTGTTAAAGAAGGTATAGGGCCACGGTCATTTCGGACTGGTACGGAGGATTTCAAAAAGAAAGAGAAGGATAGGGTGGAATCAGAAAACCCGGTCTATGGAGTCGGTGGTATTGATCAAGTACTTGTCAATGAATTTGTTGTTCAATTTAAGTCCGAAGCCTCTGAAGAGGAAATCAATCAATCCATGAAAAACAAGGGTGCTGAGGTTGTTAAAAAAGAGGAAAAAATAAAGAATAGATACACCATCACATTTACCGGTAAATCAGCAAGAGAGGCACTGGACATTTCAAATGAATATCATAAGGCCCCATTGGTAGAATTTATAGAACCGAATTTCATCCGGATTTATCCCCAGCGACCGATAATTAAAAGGAAAGAGATTAAGCCTGCTGAAGCGTCATCGTCACCAAGGGCGACCCCGGGAGATCCATTGTATCCCAAACAATGGTATTTAAATAATACCGGTTCGACCGCTGGTCAGGCTGACGCAGATATAGATGCCATGGAGGCCTGGGATATTCATAAAGGCTCTTCTACAACAATCGTTGCAATTATCGATGAAGGCGTTGACACAAACCATAATGATCTCAAGGACAAAATAGTCACTCCTTACGATGCGACAGATGGCGATAACAATCAAGAACCAAATTCATGGGATGGACATGGGACGGCATGTGCAGGGATAGCCGCTGCAGTTACAGACAACGGCATTGGTGTTGCCGGTATCGGGTGGAATGTGAAAATCATGCCGGTTCGAATTGCTTACAGCGATTACGAAAACGGTCCCTGGATTACCTCCAATGCTATCATTGAGGATGGCATTCGCACCGCGGTCGATCGAGGTGCTCATGTCCTTAGTAACAGTTGGGGAGGGGGGTCTCCTTCCTCGGCTATCAACTCGGGTATTGATCATGCAATCACCCATAACCGTGTGGTGGTTTTTGCCGCCGGCAATGATTCCGGACCCGTTAATTATCCTGCTAACTTATCCTTAGCTAAGGTCGTTATTGCCGTAAGTGCTACAAATGAATGGGATCAGTTTAAAACCAAAACCAGTTTTGATCGTGAGGATTGGTGGGGGAGCTGTTTTGGTCCTGAAGTGAGTGTTTCGGCACCTGGTGTTCATATCTATACGACAGATATTTCAGGGTCTGCTGGATATGCTGACGGGGATTACGTAGAAAATTTTAACGGGACATCCAGCGCCACACCCATTGTGGCAGGTACTGCTGCGCTTCTATTGTCCAAAAATCCTGGTTGGACGCCAACTCAGGTGCGAAATCAAATTCAACGTTCAGCCGACGATCTGGGATCATCCGGCTTTGACAACAAATTTGGTCATGGCAGAGTTAATGCTTGTAATGCTCTTGGAGGGACTTGTGAATATACTCCACCTAGCTGCGCGGCAACTGGTACTGCCAATTTTTCGACTCAGAACAATATTAGCCAAACGTTGGTTAATGCTCTCCTTCTGTTTTCAACTGTTTTGCTCTTCATGTTATTTTTAATAATCCGAAAACTAAAGAAAAGAGTGATTTAAACAAATAACTGGAAGTATGAAACCCATTTTGTTTAAAATAGGGAGTACCAGTGTACCTGCTTATTCATTTATGCTCAGTTTAGCTTTTATTATCGGTACTTTAATTGCGATTGGCCTCTGTAAAAAACAAAATATTTCTATAATAAAAATGTTCGGTTTAGCTATATCGATCCAGATATCTGCCCATTTCGGTTCCCGTCTCCTCTTTGTTATAAACAATTATTCACAGTTTGAAACAAATCTATTGAACGTATTCACCCTGAGCCCTGGTGGATTCGATTTCACCGGGGGATTATTTTTGAGTGTTTGTATCGGTATTATCTATATAAAGTTAACAAACCTCCCATTTTGGAAAATTTCCGATTGTCTTGTCCCTCCGATAGCAGTGGGGATATTTCTGACTAAGATTGGATGTTTCTTAGGGGGCTGCTGCTACGGCAAAGAGACTCATTCTTTCCTGGGTGTCCGATTTCCCCCGGATAGCCTGGCCGCTCAGAAATTTGGAGTTCAGCATTTGGTACATCCTACGCAGTTGTATGAAGCTCTCTCTGGTTTAATTATTTTAGCTCTCGTAATTCTATGTGTACGTAAACATAGAAAATTTGAAGGACAATTATTTCTATCTTTTATGATTTTATATCTAATTGCCAGAACTCTCAATGAAGGATTGCGGGGAGATGTGGTGCATCATTATATTTTCAATTTAACCCAGACTCAATTTTTTAATATCATTCTCATTTTTTTTGCTATTGTTGTTTATCGGATGAAGTTAAAAGCAGTTAAAATCTCAACAATAAAGGAGTAAAAAATGGGCGAGCCTCAGGGAGGTGGCCTGAAGGACACCGGACGGGCGAGGGCGCTTGAAACATGAACGCATGATCGCATGATACGTTTTTCTAAAACCGAATAGTTACGCAAAGAATTCTTGCCTTCCAAATCATTTTATGGTATCTTTGATACGCTATGAAAGGGAAGTTATTGATAGTTGATGATGACAAGATCTTTGCGGAATGTTTGAAAGAGTACTTGAACTCAATGTCCGATATTTTTGAAACAGATATCAGCTTCTCTATATCTGATGCCATACTAAAAATTGATGAGAAAGCATATGACCTGGTGATTACCGATATCAAATTCCCTGGGAAAAGTGGGATCGATCTTCTATTGTATCTCAAGGAGATTCAATTTACCGGCAGTCTAAAAGTAATCACAGGGTATTATACTGATGAAAATAAAAGTAAAGTTGAATCCATCGGTGCTATTGATATCATACGCAAACCCATAAACATGTCCTGGTTACAAAATATGCTGTTGGAATTCTTTTCAATCCCCAGGGATGAGATGGTGACATTTGAAAGCATTGACCTTATAAATGTCATGCAGATTATTAACTTGGATAAAAAAACATCGGCCTTAGAAATTGATATCGATGGAAAAAAGGGAATGATCTATTTTGAAGACGGAGAGATTATAAATGGGGAATATGAAAACTTAACCGGAGAAAAGGCAGTATCAAAATTAATCAATTTGAATAGGGGTAAGATTTCCGTAAAGAGAAGTAAATGTAAAGTAAAGAGAGTTATTCAGATACCTTTCATGAAATACATGATTGAAACAGTTAAGAAATCTGATGAGCGTTCATTTTTCAGGGATAAAAAACCGAGTAGGATCGGAATGAAAGAAAGTGAAACGGATAAAATTAATAAAGAATCCATAAGAAAAATTTTGCTAAGCCTGGAAGCGGTTAACGGTTACCTCGGAGCTGGGGTTTTCTCCCCGGAAGGAGAGCTCCTTGAAGGAATCACTGTCGATGGTGGTGAAAATCCGGGTATAGAGTTAAAAAATGTCGACTTAGTCGTTTACGATGCGATAAAGGATGCACAAAATTTTGTAGATGAACTGGGATTTGGGCCGTTGAAAACAATTCAACTTTATGGAGAAACAGGTATTATTTTCCTGGTTTGTCAAAATGATAAAAAATCCCACTTTTATACGGCTTTGTTTCTTAAAGAAGATGGAAATATAACAATAGCAAAAAAGAAATTACAGGAAGTGGTAGAAGCACTGAAGCCAGAACTTATTTCCATATAAGCCACCTAAAATTATGAGGGTTTAGCATAATTTAAAGTATATGTTTTTACCGATCCAGAGATTTTTATCTTGATCCTCTATAAGTGTGGTCACATGGCTGTTTTTTATTGCCTCTGTATTTCCCCTATCGAAAATCTTAAAACGAATTCCATCAAAACGGACAAGACCTTCTTGAGTTCCGAACCATAAGTAGCCATCCTGGGTTTGGACAATTGCTCGTACCGAATTCTGAGGAAGTCCCTCTTCAACTCGCCACACATCATGAATGTAATCCTGCATCTTGACATCAGGGTCCAGGGGAATAAGAGAACAGGGATACAAAATTTGAAATAAGATGATAACTGTTAAACCAACATATTTTTTCATCTCAATAGAATTATACGAAAAACAAAGCAAAAATGTTTACAAATAGGCAGTCTGAGTAATCCAAACGAGCAGGGGTTAAAAGTGCACAAACCAGCGGAGTCGGAACCAAGATAGGCTTGTCTGGAAATTACAAATTACAAATCCCAAATTACAAACAAATTACAAATTCCAATTACCAAAATTACAAACAGCTCTGATGGATTTTTGAGAATTTTAAAATCTAAATAGAATTTCAAAGAGGTTTTTTAAGTTCAGGTTTGTGATTTGTAACTTGTGGTTTGTAATTTGCTTGTAATTTGTATTTTGTGTTTTGTAATTTTATTTTCTGCCATTTCCTGGCAAAATTTCATTTCTAAGTGACTAAAGTATAGGTGGAGCTTCGCTCCATATATCTTTTATATCTAAAAAGGTAACGCGCCCTTGGCGCGCTACAACTTTAGGCACTTTAGGCACTTTAGCTCACTTTAGGCACTTCATTCATTTTATGCTAGGGGATGGTAGCATTTAACTGGGAAGTAAGTATTGCAAAATTCCGGCTTAAGTATTATACTACTCATTTTGGATGTGTTGGAGTTTGGTGAAAATGAACAAGAGTAAAAAAAAGTTTTATGCCGTTGCCATTGGTCGAAGGCCGGGAATTTACAATAAATGGTTTGGTGAGGATGGGGCAGAACCCCAGGTAAAAGCGTTTCCAGATGCCCGATACCAGGGATTTTACACCCTTAGGGAGGCACAAGCGTGGCTCAAGGCATTCCAACTGCCGGGACAGATGGTTCAACCTGTTGAACCAGCCCCAAAATCCACGGAGACCGAGACTGAAAAGCCAAAGAAGGAACGCCCCAGGGCCAAAATAGATGCCAAAAAGGAACTAAAAAAAGGCAAGGTCATTATTTATACTGACGGTGGTTGTATCACCAATCCCGGTACGGGTGGTTATGGAACGGTGTTGCTCTATGGAGGTAAAAGAAAAGAACTTTCCGCCGGCTTTCTCCGCACCACCAACAACCGGATGGAACTGATGGCCTGCATCGAGGGTTTAAAGACCTTGAAATTTCCCTGCTCTGTCACCCTTTTCAGCGATTCCCAATATGTGGTCAACGGTATAAAAAAGGGCTGGGCCAAACGGTGGAGAAAAAAAGGGTGGATGAGGACACTCGACCAACCGGCTGAGAATGCCGATTTATGGGAACAGCTCCTTGGTTTATGTGAAACGCACAACGTGGAGTTTTTCTGGGTCAAAGGTCATGCTGGAAACCGAGAAAACGAACGCTGCGACCGATTGGCAAGAGCGGCAGCACTCAATAAGAAAAATTTATCCCGCGATACAGCCTATGAAACCGGTCGGACCAAAGTGGCAGGACAACCGACATTGTTTTAATCCCAAATATTCAATTCCATACGTTATATTATATCTTGCTCAAATATTATTTGATGCGAAAAAAATCCGTCTACCCCCTTTTTTTTCCTTTTTCTTCAAAATGCAAGCAATAGAAACAGCTGCCCCCACCGATTCCCAGGGCCTTCAAAGCCCCCTTTGCCTACTGTATATTGCCAACTGCCTACTTAAAGGGCGTTTTGGCACCTGTTCTCTCTTTTCACATTACCCGGTTGTAGATACAGGTTGGAATTGAAGGTTCAATAAAGACAAAGTATTGTTTTTTATTCTTTTTGAGCCTGATGCGCAGATTCTCCTTTTTTCCAACTGTTTTTTTAACAAGCCCTAAATCTGCCTTCTGAGTATTGGCATCGATTTCCACCAGGTATAGATGCAGCTTGCGGTTCCTCATATCCGGCGGGATAGCGACCTCGACTTGTTTAAAATCGTCAGGATTACCATTTGTTTTTACCATATTCTGGATTTTATATTTCGCCTGTTTTACCGGTGCCACCATACGGCTCCAACTCCCACCATTAACGATATTAAGGACAAACATTTTTTTTTCAATGTTTTTCATCAGGTTGTAGGGTCGGCCCTTTTCACTGTAATTGATGGTGGTCAATTGCACCCCTTTTCGTTTGCATTTTAATTGTATCTGGCTTCTTTGTCCGGACTCTTTTAAGGGGTTAAAGGCCAGTTCATAATAGGCAGAGGTGTTTCTCTTTATTTGGCTCACCACATTGGGAATACTGGTGTCGGAAATAAATTTTCCTCCCACTGCGTCAGACATAAATTTCAGGGCCGTGCCTTTGCCAGGGGCTTTCTGTTTGAGCGGGTTGATCAGGTAGAAGAGACTGCCGCCGTAATTAACGGCTTTGGCTGCATCCTCCAGGAAGCGCAGGTAGGTAATGGGATTTTTTCCCAGCATGTCTTCCATATGACCGGCGGAGATCAAATAAACTGTTTTGGGCAATGTGGTGGTTTTCAGCGCATATTTTAACTGCTGCAGCGAATGGGCAAACTGGCTCATATCGCTTTGATATTTTTGTCTTTCTCTTATCGCTCTTAACATTTCGAGTTCCATAAGCCTTCCAGTCATTTCAGGGGGATCCGAAAAATTGATCATCCATGCGTTAAAGTGGACGCGGCGACGCATGTAGCGTTTCTCTATTTTTTCAAGGGCTTCTGCCAATTTTTTTTTGTTTTTTTCCGGACCCACCACATATTGAAAACCCGTGATCTGATTGCTTTCAAGGATAACAAAAACCTCCCTGGCTGAGGCTCTTTTAATAATTTCCCAGACAATGGCCCGGGCTGGCTCTATGGTGTTTTTATTACTGATAAGGGTATCGATAATGATAAAATTGATCCGTTCCGGCAATTTGACTGCTGGGGATTTGATTTTCACCTGCTGCTCTTCTTCCGATTTCAACTGGTAACTTTTAAAGAAAATAATATCAAAGGGTTTGCCATCCACGTAAAGTTGGATTTCTTCTTGTTTCAGATCAAATACCGGGTTTCCCTGGCTATCCACCGCAAAAATCGGTACCAGTTGTGCACGGACACTTACTTCGTACCTCAGCGATTTGTCCGGGTCTGGTTGCTGACTGTGCAAACATATACCCGATAGAAAGATAAATAAAACCAGGAAACCGACGAATGAAAACCGTTTTAAATGCGATCTATTTACCAAAAAAACTACCTCCTCATAGATATGATACAGAATTTAGTATAACATCTCTTTGGTAAGCGGTCAACCGTCAGGCTTAAATCCACCACCTCATTTTAAGTAATGGTGGTATAACTTTTTGTGTTAACTTTTTCTTAATTTTTTTTTGCCTGCTGAAAATACCGGTTATTCTTCTCTCAGGTTATCTGCAATATTCAGGTATGCTGCCTTCATTATATGTGAGGAAACGGTTAATACGGAAGTAATGATTAAAATAGCGGATGCGATGAGAAAGGGGGTGGCTGTTATTGGAGCACGGGTAATAAAAGCTGAGTCCAGCATGCCTGCGGTGAAAAAGTAACATAGGGGTACACCGATCAAGGATGCTGATATCATTATTTTAACCAGGTTTTTACTTAAAAGTTTTATTATATTCTGCAGGGAAGCACCAAATATTTTCCGGATACTGATTTCTTTCAAACGCCGGACTATATTGACTGAAATCAGTCCAGACAATCCCATACAGGATATCAGCAAGGCAATCAGACCCACAAAACATGATAACTTACAGACACCGGTATTAACATGGAAAAAATGGTTCCAGATTTCATCCTGGTAAAATCCCTCGTAAAGCGTATCAGGAAAAAGTTCTTTCCATGACTTCTCCAAGAATGCTGCCGTTTTAACGACTTTGTCTGCCCGGACCCTGATATTTAAATAGCGGACGTTTTCTGTATCACACAACCGGAATAGAACCGGTTCAACGGGTTCTGTATACGGCTGATTGTAAAAATTCTCAACAACACCGATAAGGGTGAAGTTTTTTTCGTTGATTTTAACCTGTTGACCAAGCGGATTTTTCCATCCCATGGTCCTGATAAATTCTTCATTGACAATAAACGCATTGCGGTCGGTGGCCAATTCCCTTTTGAAATCTCTCCCTTCTTTAAAACGCACCTGCATGGTTTTCAGATAGTCAGGTCCGATTGCAAAGCTGTTGATAGCGGATTCCTGCTCATGGTATTTTATTGTGTCAAGAGTCCAGGACCGTCCAATATGATGTTGGGAGTGACTCATACCGATAATATCCGGGTTTTGAATTATTCTGTTTTTATATACTTCCGATTGATTTTTTTCATTGAGAACCACATTAATCACCTGCTGCTGGTTATAGCCCCAATCGAGGTTTTTTTGGTATATGGAGTTCTGGATAAAGATCAGGGACATACCGATCATGATGAATGTCAATATAAACTGAAAAGTTAGAAAGATATTTGATATTTTTGAGCCGCCACCGACTTTATGGTTTTTTTTCAGGATGTTGACCGGTTTGAAACGGGAAACATACAGTGCCGGATATCCTCCGGAGCCAAACAAAGTAATAAGAAAGGTCAGTCCGTAAAAAATCCAGATATCAATGCTCTGGAAAAAATTCATTTGAAGAGGCGCGGCGAACATACTGGTAAAAAAAGGGAGAATGACCATGCGTGCAAAAATACCACCCAGGAAGATCGCCAGCAAGCATATGATAACATGCTCACCGATAAATTGAACAATGAGCTTTAACCGGTTACTACCCAGAACCTTACGAATACCAATTTCAGTCAGCCTCCGGGTACCGGTAACGATACTGATGTTGATAAAATTAAAGCATGCCAGTAATAAAACAATGATGCCGAAACTCCATAAGCCCACCATTGTTTCCGGAGGAAATCCGGAAATGCCCAGATCACTATTCACATGATGAGTGTTTCGGGAGAGTTCATAGAGGTTTTCAAACAGCAGCGATTGAATGGGCCATGATTCTTTAACATCATTTTGTTGTTTAATATATCTACTCATGGGGTGATTTTTCAATGACCCAATATCCTGCTTGTTTTTTAACATCACAAAGGTATGAATCCACATCCCCCAATCACCTATGTCCGAACCATCCCATGCATTCAATCTCTGAATAGGCATCAGAATATCAAATTGCAGGCTTGATGCTTCTGACGGTATATTCACCACGGCTCTTACCAGAAAAATTTCTTTAAATCCTGTTTCATTAGAGATTAAAATCTTTTGTCCCAGAGGATCGGTTTGTCCAAAATACTTTTTTGCTGCTTCCTCTGTAATAATGATACTATTGGGTTGCCATGGCACGGTTTTTTCGCCACGGACGATGGGAAACGAGAAAAAATCGAGAAATCTATCATCGGTAAAATACACTCTGTCCTTGAACAGTTTATCTCCCGTTTTAACCACTGCGATCCCTCTGTTTACCCTCACATAATCTTCAACCTGCGGAAAATCATTTTTTAAAGCTGGACCAAGAGGTGCTGGTGTCACACCCCATAATTTTCCCCCACCGCTTTTTCCGATCCGGCTTTCAACATAATAAACCCGCTCACCCTTTTGATGAAACATATCGATACTTTCATTTAAGTTCTTAACCACAAAAGGAAGGGTAAAACAGCCCACTGCCAATGTCAAACCGGTGATACTAATGACAGAGTATTTTTTGTTTTTTCTTAAATGTCTGATGGCCACCAAAAAGAAGTTTTTAAACATACCCGGGCTCCTGCGATCTAAAACTTAGGTATTTCATATAATAAAACGTGTCTAGAGTAATATTTGTTCCATTATTGTTTATTGTCAATAGAGTACTGGAATAATTATAAAACCTTTTGGCGCATGTTATGAGAATAAGTTTTTAGCCACGGGCGAACACAGATGATATTTTCATCGTCTGTCAAGCAAATAATCTGGGAATTTATTTGTTTTTCAGGAGGGTTTGCCAGTTTTTGGGCATATTCAGTTGTAATAGGAAACTGTTTTCTTTTCCCACTTCTTTATTCCAGTTGGAGGTCCACATAACCTTGGATCCATCATTGGAAATCGTAGCCTGGGTCTCTTCCCAGTAAGCGCCACAGGTATTATATACTTTGGAGAGGTAAAAGACCCGGGGTTTTTCCCGGTCCAACCGGATCAGAATATTGCATCGATCCAGCCAATTTTTCTCCGGTTTCTGGTTCTCCAGGTACGTGGAAACCACACAGTATCCTGCATGGTTACAGCAAAGATGAATTCCCGCTGACATTCCCTGGGGAGAATCATCAGCATAAAACAAATGTACCAGTTTAATTCTATTGGTCCCCTCATAACTGCCTCCCGATTCTAAAATGGGTTTGGTATTCCAATCAATGGGAATCAGGTCAATATAGTCGGTTCGGTCATTCTGCATCACGATTACTTCCTTACCCTCTGTGTCTAAACCCACATCTGAGTGAGAAATGCCGTGAGCCAACCGGTGAAACCGGGTGAGTTCCCGGTTTGCCATGGTCAGACCTTTTAGATTACCCCCATTGTACGAGTCACCTCCAATAAGAACATAACTGCCTAAATATGACATGCCTACCCAGTCGATTTCCGATTCTGTTTTGGGTATCTTATATAAACCCAGGATTTTATCCAGTTTACGGTCCCAGGAGATGAGGTAACAGCCCCGGTAATCTTCCTGGCTTCCCTGCAGCATAAAGCACCAAAACCGTTTATCTGCGGACGATTCGCCTTCATTCTTCATGGTGATCCGATATAGGTCCGGCTCAGCCTTGAGTATGGGTTGAATTTTGGCATCCCTGGTGAAATCTTTGATGACCGTTTCTTCACCACTTTTTACATTCATTCTGATAAGAGAAAAATCTCTCTGGCCCCAGACCAGATTGGCATCTACCGGATCCCAGCGGGTTTCCTCCAGATTATTAATGGTACGCACTTTATTGGAATCTTGCTCATAAGGCATGGCCTGGGTTCGGTATACAAAAAAATCTCCGCTGTCGGTATCATGAAGAATAATCATGGTTTGATCTTTATTAAAAGGATCAAACCGGGAGTATTCATGCCGGATCTTTCCCCTCTTAGTCACCCTCACCAGTTGGGTATGAAAGTGTTGATCCTTGAAGGATAAACCCACCAATGGTTCTGTTTTTGGCACAATTTTATGGATTGGATTGGTACCAGATAATGGATCTGGAACCTCCACAAAAGAAAATTCACTGGCAGGATGTTCTGGGGGTTTTGATTCTTCAGAATTTTGGCCATCAATCACGCATGAGCCAGAAATTATAAAAAGAATGAATAACAAGTGAATAAATAGGTTCTCTTTTCTCATTTGTTCTCCTTATCTCTATTTTACACGTTAATAAAAAAAATATCAAATGACCTATGAATAATCCAATTTTTTGAATTTTATTGTAGAAATATATCTAAAATGGTTATTGACAAAACAGGTGTAGCTTTATTTGTAATTTGTAATTTTGGGATTGTGGTTTGTTCTCGTGCTACGTAGCGAGGCTTCTTCGCAGAGTAGCATGTAATTTGGGTTCATCCTTCGGAGTAGTAATTACTGCTACGGAGAAGGAATTTGTAATTTGGAATTTCACGGACAAGCCAGTTCTCTTTGGTTCCGGCTCGTCCGGGTTGTGGACTGTCACCTTTTTTTGCTTAAAAAGGTCTCAGGGGTTTTATATTTTGATGCTGTGTACGAATAATCCCCAGCTGTCGCCCTCTTCATTCTCGACAATTTGGTACAGTTTTCCCTGGCAGATGGTGAAAGGGTAAGGAATATCGACATTTTGCGAAACAAGAGGTATTTCCAGGTGTTTAATAAACTGCCCTTTCAGAGTAAACACGTATAGGTCTCTCATTCCATTCTTATTCTCATAAGATGTGACAAAGATTTTTCCATCATCAATAAAAAAATTCTGTATGAGTGGAAAAAGATCATTGAATCGAAACAAATGTTTTGTGCGGGCTACAAAATCCCTGAAATTAGGATCTGTTTCCAAATAACTCATATACCTTTTTCTATGCTCTTCCGTCAATTTTATCTCTCTGAAATTGTATGTGAAGGAATATAACGTTTTCCCGTCCAGGCCAAAAGCCGCAATTGTATTCCGGTTATCACCGATGTTTAAAAATAGATGGTTTTTATCAGCTGCAATTCCAGGCCCGGTAGCATCGATGGGATCAAATTTTTGATTACTGCCTCTCTGAAAGGAAGCTTTCTCACGGTAAATTTCCTTTATTTTTTTTAATTGTTCATCATAAATATTAACAGTCATGTAGAGTTTGCCTGTATCCTGTGCAAATCCCTTACCTACATATAACTTGCTGCAAGGGACCAAATTCAGGGCAAGGGATTTATTACGTATTTCTTTTTTGAATATCCCTTCTCTTGTGTAAATGGATATTTTGCCTAAACTGGATATAATGATGTTTTCATTGTATAGATTCATGGTAATGGGCAAATTGGGCGCAACTCTGAATTCTCCGGGTCCATCCCCCTCTCTTCCGATTTTTTTAATTAATTTAGATTTGTCAAGGGAATAGATCAATACGTTAGGCCCATCGACAATATAAACGCGGGTGTCATCCATGACCATGGAAGTAGGGTTTATCAGCTCCGGCAATTCCGTGATCTTTCCTGCGTAAACAAACCCATTGCTAATCATAAGCAATATTATCATCATAAGCAATATTAATACTTTTTTTATCATATTGTCCTCCTTCGTTAAACGTTTTAAAGGTCTTACAATTACTATAATACGTTGAATAGGAGTTTATTTGTCTCAACTCCTGAATTGAGACCATTTTATAAATTTTTTTATAGAATTGGACTTATATCCACATGTTTGGTGAAGGCTCTGTAAAAAGCAGCATTGGAATAAAATAAAAAATTTATCTGATCCCTTTTTCTTCTCCTTTTTTACTAGAATAAATACGTGAAAATCCAGGGCTAAAATTAAAATGAACGGTAAAATTGATCTATTGACATCGGTTGCTATTTCTTTTAAAATATTCTCTTGAAAAAAAATGGTTTTACTATGAATCTTAAGTTCAGGTTTTTTCTGCTAATTCTTATATTGATACCACTATTAATAGAGGGAGAAACGAAGAAAATGGAAGAGAATAAAATAAACCTACCGAAAAACATTTCTGCCTGGACCAGGCCCGATTCACCCCGACTGATTACCTCAAAAAATATATTCGACTATATGAATGGTGCCGGAGAACTCTATCTGGGCTATCATTTTAACAGCCTTGAAGTTTATGAATATAAGTCCAAAGACGAAAATGATATCCTGTTAGAACTTTACTTTATGGAATCATCTGATGATTCATTCGGATTATTATCATTAGACTGGGAGGGCGAAACGGTCGTCTTCGATCGCTCTACCAATAAAATATCAAATTCATCCATTGTTCCACCTGTAAGGGCACTCTACGGGAAAGGATTATTACGCATCTGGTCGGGTAACTTGTATGTCAGGATTATGGCTGTTCGGGACACTTCCACAGCAAAAGACGTCATATTGCAATTGGGAAAAATGATCACTACTAACCGCCAAGACGCTTCACCTCCGGAAATGTTAAACGTTCTTTCACCTTCTGTAGCTCCTAACTGGAAATTACGCAAAGACAGGGTCAGTTACTTTCATTCTCATCTCATTTTAAATTCCTTATATTATCTTAGCCATAAAAATATTTTACGCCTCAACCACTCAACAGAAGCGGTTTTTGCCTCTTATGAACGAATTCTGAATAGCAAAGATCGTGACCGTATACATTTCCTCGCCATAAAATATCCGGATACTGAAAAAGCCAAACAAGCAATCGATTCGTTCCACAATGCGTATCTTCCTGAATACAAACAAAACAAACCTTTGGATTCACCGGATGGCAGTACAAAATTCTTTAAAATCGAGGATGGGTGGTTGGGGTATCGGCAACAAAATAGGAGTATTGCTGTGGTATTTGAATGTCCGGATATGGAATCGGCTCAAGCCATAATCAATCAGCCACGATTACAATATTTGTTCGTTGATTTCAACGTTCACAACCCAGAGGCGAAGGGAGATGTTAAGGAAATAAATGATAAGGAGGATTAAAATGCAAAAAAAACAGGGGATACTAACCAGAAGGGATTTTATCCGCGGTACCGTTGGTACCACGTTGGGTGTTTCCTTGATGGGACCAAAATGGCTTCATAGCAATGAGAAAAAGGCAGGCCCCAGCCTGGTTATAATCGTCAGGGATCAAAATGTTATGGATGCCAATCGGAATATAAATACCGGGATATTGAAGAAAATGCTTGACCAAACGGTTATCACATTGACAGGGAAGGAGAACATTAAGGATGCCTGGCTGAGTTTGTTAAGTCCGAAAGATACGATTGGACTTGTACCTACACCCCATCTTAATCCCACCCACACAGAAGTAGTAGAAGTTGTTCAAAATTCTTTGATGGCTGCTGGAATTCCGCAAGAGAAAATAAGGGAGGCTCAAGGTGGGCCTGACAAACCAAAAGCATGCACTGCTTTAATTCCGCTGCCGGGTCTTAAAGCGCACTGGTTAACCGGGATCGGTACGGTATTAAAAAATTACATCCTCTATTCAGGCAACCCGAGAAACTACCACGGAGAAAACAATGCGAAATTGGGTGAAACATGGAATCTGCCCTTTGTAAAAGGAAAAACAAAACTCATCCTGGTTGACGCACTCTATCCGTTGTGTGACAAAGGACCTCAGCCTGACCCACGCTATAAATGGGCATACAACGGTTTAATTGCCGGTTTTGACCCGGTTGCCGTAGAGGCTGTTTGCTTAAAAATTATCACGGAAAAAAGAAAGGCGTTGAAGGGTGAACCCTGGCCGCTTTCCCCCCCGCCTCTCTGTGTAGAAGCAGCGGAAAAGGTATACAAGTTAGGAACAAGCCGCATGGAGAATATTACTATTAAGCATTTTGGCTGGGAAAAGGATTTATTAATATAGCGGGATCATCCGTATTGTAATGCTTCAACCGGATTGGCTCTGGCTGCTCTAATAAGTTATAAAAATGGGACAGGCGCCAAACGCATGTTAAAACCGGTTTCGATTTATAATTTTGGCTAACGTAATCATAGATAATGGATAAAGGGAAAAAAATTCGCCTGACCCCTTTTTCCACCTTAACTAAATTTTTATCCTGTATAGTTCCCAGGCTTCTTCATCGATATTTTCTTCAAGTTTATAGAAGTAATTATCACTAATGGTAACATGGAAAGTAGTGTCTAAACCATAATTTTCAGGTACGGGCAGGTAAATCCTTTTTTTCTCATTTCCCTTCTGGTCCGTAACAATACACTCCCGCTGTTCCATCTTGAATTGATTGGTCATTATATATAATTGACCCTTATCGGCAAACATGGTATAAATCGGCGGATAGTAATCTTTAAAACTGATACGGTTTTTAAAAAATTCATAGTACTGTTTCATGTTGGGATCCGTTTTAAACCATTCCAGGGTTTTATCTTTATAGGAGGAAGGTACTTTAAGCCTTTGGTAATCTTTTTTAATGCGGTACTTTTTTTCACCATTTTCACCGAAGGCATCGATGGCAAAACCATGAATTCCAGCTATAACAAAGAGTTTATTTTTATCTATCAGCGGGTAAAAAGGCGTCATTGGAAAATTAAAGCTAGCAGTGGGGCCAACTTCAAAATCCGATTTATAAATCATCTTCCCCTTTTTAAGGTTCTCGTCAGCTAAAAATAAAGTCAACACAATTTTCTGGCTGTTTTCTTCTTTTGGTGTTGTAGAGAAGCAAATGTATTTTTTTCCAAAAGGAAGAAAGGTATCAAATGGACTAATTTTATATTCCTTTATAAATTCCCCAGTTTTTGAAAAGATGGATAATTTCCCAAAATTGCTTATATAGACTTTATCGTTATATGGGGTAACAGCCAAGGGGCCACCAAATGGATTTATTTTTATTTCACCAGGCCCTTCACCTTCCTTTCCAAATTTGGTAATGAGTTTATAGTCTTTAGGGTTATAAACAAAAATGGTGGTTTTTTCCTGGACATAGATATAGCCATTTCCGAAGTAAATGTTTTCTGGTTGACCGAATTCTTCAAAAACCGCAACCTTTTCTGCTTGTGCTTGCACCTGCAAAAGTGCCAAAAGGCTCCACCACGCTATAAAAAGTATGATCTTAACTTTCATTTCAAATACCTCCGATTTAGGTTAATATAGTAAGCGCTTTTCTTAATGCTTACAATCTTATTATAATTGATCATAATTATATTTTCAAATTCAATCCAGAAATATTTATAGGCAGGAGATTGAATACTTCCTCCGATGTTTTAGCATACTGGAATTTTTCGAATAAGTATCTAAAATTTTTTCAAGACTTCGCTTGAAAAAAAAACCGCCAAAGGCGGGAATATCGAATAATGAACAAGGAACACCGAATATCGAAGGAAGGCGGCGCTTCGCGCCATATTTTAAACTTAAAAGAAACCGCGCCTTCGGCGCACCATCCTTCGGCATTCGACATTCCTTGTTCGGCGTTCGATATTCTTTTTTTTCTTTCTTTCTTCACATATTCAAATTATGTACAACATGTTGGTAG
>Ga0180438_10000359_pt1 | contig 89923 bp, 50 predicted proteins | sample SS_ome_12_FD_132455 | JGI IMG/M metagenome (GOLD analysis project Ga0180438, IMG submission 132455) | Hypersaline lake sediment archaeal communities from the Salton Sea, California, USA - SS_3_D_2 metaG | ecosystem: Environmental > Aquatic > Non-marine Saline and Alkaline > Hypersaline >... | reverse complement strand
TTTGGTCAGCATGATCAACAGGCAGTCGAGATCCTGTCGCAAGCCGCTCGCGACCATCCTGATCTGGCTGCGACCTACTCCTCGGTCATGCCGTGGTTGCCGTGGAAGCTACGAATCGAGTTTTTCGAGCTCCTGACAACGCTACCGGTCGAAGGCTACGTCTTGGGCTACCTGGCGGGACATCTGGTGGAGACTCCCGAGCCGGGGGCCATGGACGAAATTTGGAATCTCTTCACTCACCAGGACATGAACAATTCGGCCGCCGATTCACTTATCGACCGTCTCAAGGAGAATTACTTTGGCGACACCTATTTCAGTTCCAGTTCGGTGACGCCCGCCATGCGCAAACGCGTCAGCCAGGATAGCGAGAAGTACCTGGCATCGGAGAACGACTGGCAGCGAACAGCCGCCATGATCATGTTGATCAACGTCGATCAAGAAAAGACGAGCCAGGCGGCGAAGGCCATTTTCGCGGACGAAAATAACTCACCTCAGCTTCGAGACGACGCGCTGCGTATCTTGTTGGTGTCTCAGCCAGAACCGCAGCAAACCAAGGTGGCCGTCGAAGCGCTTCAGACCGGCGATATTCTCATGGAAAGAACGGCCCTCACCTTGCTCTCGCAGGGCGCGGGGGCCATCCATCGGGTTCGAGGGTATATTTCGTTGAACTACTCAGGTGGTCACGTCAGCTACTCCTATGGCTATAGCGACACTCCGAAACTGATTGTTCCTAAAGCTCCAGCGGGACTGACTGCTGAGCAGGTGCGTCCATTCTTGAATTCGACGGACGCCACGAACGCGGCCTACGCCGGCTACCTTCTGACCCTATTGGACGAACCCTCGGGCTTGGCTCCCCTGATCGCGCAGTGGCGCGAGAACACGTCTATTTACGGAATCTGGCCGCGGCTGGTCTATCGAGCTGTCGCGCATACGAACGACAGTGAGTACGTTCCGGTCTTGGAAGAAATTTACGAGTCGTATAGCGAATCCGGGTCGAGCTATCGGACGAAGGAGTATTACTGGACGATACGCATCATGACAGGACCTGAGATCTTGCGGTTGCGCAAACGAATTCGCGCCGAGGTAGGAATGTCGAATCTCCGTTGAGCCACTGCCACCGACCTGACAAGAATTGTCGGGCTCAAACGGATAACGGATAAGAAGAAACGAAGAATAGTATGGCCTTGAACAACCAAGAGGAGACAATCATGAAGTTCCGCCACATCGCATCCGGGCTGATTGCCGCGCTCCTATTCTTGCCGACTCTTGTCCAAGCGCAATCGAGTAGCCCATCGAACGCCGTGCCGCTAATGACCGGTGTCGGGTCCGTCGAAATCACACGTCAACCGAATACCTTGTTAATGACATTGACGCTCCAGGGCCGGGGTCCCGACGTCATCAAGTCGCTGGAATCGCTCAATGCTCGGAAAGAGAAGGCGCTCGATAAACTGAACCAACTCGGAGCCAACGAAGACACCATAGAATTCGGCGAGCCCACTTTGTCGTCCGGAATGTCCCAGCAGCAACAGCAAATGCAACAGATGTTGCGTCAGCACATGCGTGCCAGCGGGCGAGATGAAGTCGAGGTTCCCGATGTCCTCACGGTCTCGCGACAGCTATCGGCGGAGTGGCCTCTGTCGGCGAAGACATCCGATGAACTGCTGATTCAGGTCGTCGCACTCACCAAGAAGATTCGTGAAGCCGATGTAGCGGGTTCCAAAGAGGCCGATGAACTGACGCCGGAAGAACAGGAATTGGCGGAGGAAATGGAAGGTCTGCAGCAGCAGATGGGGATGTCTGAGGACGAATCCGATCCGGGAGATCCTCAGTTTGTCTACCTCAGCAAGATCAGCGAAGAAGAATACAACGCGGGCATCAGCGACGCCTTCAAAAAGGCTGAGAAGAAGGCGGGTCTGTTGGCCACTGCCACGGGAACAAAACTGGGACCGCTGTGGACCGTGGCCGTGCGAGACAGCGAATCGCAGGCCAGAATGCAGCAACGCAACTGGCAGTACAACCGATACGGACGGGCCTACGCCGAACCCGATGTCGACTTGTCGGAGGGCCAGCGGGCGGCAATCGGCTATCAACCGGGTGAGGTGACATACACGATCTACGTGCAAGCCGCATTTCGCCTTGAGACGGAGGGAGGCGAAACCGAGGAAGAGTAGCCGGCGAATCTATTCGAACTTGGCCAGTGACTTTCCGTCGCGATTCCAAACGTGGACGGTGCCGTCGTGTCCGCCGGCGGCAATCGTAGCACCGTCGGCCGAAGCGTCGAGGCTGTACATGAAACTCGCCACACTCTCGTAACGTTTTCCGCCGCCGCCGTTGTAGTCCCAGCGACTGACCGAACGATCGGCAGCGCTGACCACAAAGTCACCGTCGGTTCCCAAAAACTGAATTCCGGTGACCTCTTTGTCGTTGAATCGTTTGATGTTCTTGTGTTCCGTGCCGGTCTTGTAGTTCCAAACCCGGACGACGTTGTCCGCGCCGCAGGTGGCCAGCACACGACTGTCGGCTCGCCAGCTGACCCCCAGCACATGGCTGGTATGGTACTCAAACGACCGCATGCGTTCGCCGCTGGCGACGTCGAAAACCCGCATGTTGCGATCGGTGCCACACGAGGCCAGCAGCACCCCGTCGCTGGAAAACTCAAGCCCCAAGATGGTGTCGCTATGGGCCGAGGGAATCTCGCGAACGAGCTTGCCGGTCGCGACGTCCCAGAGCTTCAATTCGCCGCGCCGCGAGGCTTCGCCGCCGCCGGTGGCGAGCAGCTTTCCGTCGGGACTGAAGGCCAAGGCCGTGACGCGATCGACGAGCGTCTCGGGTGTGTCGGCCGTGCCAATAGTTCTTTGCAGCGACCAGCTGCCTAGCTGCCAGACTTGGATGTGATGGCCAGCGTGTGTGAGGAGACGACCGTCGGGAAGCATGGCCACCGTGTCGAACACCTGCTGATCATTTTCAAAGGAGTCGATGGGCGACCCATCGCTGGTGGCGAACGTCTGGACCCGGCCGCGGCGATCGACGACGGCAACGTGCATCCCATCGGCCGAGAACTCGACCGCTTGAATCGGAGCCGACGAAGCGGCCGCCAATTCTTTGGTCTGTTGGTGGGCCGACTTGGTGACTTCCAATTCGGCTTTCCGCTGATCAATGACCTTTTCCGCGGCGACCACGGCCGCCGCCAACTGCTTAAGATCTTCCGATCGGAACGCCAGGCGATCGACCGCTTTCCGGTATTCGGGATCGGTGGCCGATTTGCCCTGTTCGATCAACTTCTCCAACGCACGGGCCAGGCTCTTGACCTTTTGTTCCGCCCGACGAAGTGTGGCCTGCTCTTCATTACGGTCGTACTCGGCCCAGGACCGAACCTTCTCGGCCACGGCGAACTTGCGCTGGGCCACTTCAATTTCGCGTCGCTGGAGGGCGTTTGTCTGCAGGTTGAACAGCGGTTGTCCGTCGGAAACCCGATAGAGCCGCGCCACTCCGTTTTCGCCAACCGCGGCAATCGTCTGACCGTCGCGGGTGGCGGCGAGCTGAATCATGGGAACCCCTACGTCGATTTGCCGAATCATCTCGCCGGAGTCGACATTCCAGATCCGCATGGTCTTATCACGACTCGCCGAAGCCAGCAGATGGCTATCGGTCGACAAGCCGACCAGGCTGGTAATCGCCGCGGCGTGTCCTGGCAGTTCTTGCGCCGGGGATGCGGCCGCCGAGGAGCGGACGATATGAATCGTTCCGTCGACCATTCCGCAAGCGACTCGATTGCCGTCGGCAAGGAAACTCACCGTCGCCGGGGAGCTGGTCAAGTCGAACCGTGCCAGCTCGCTGCCGTCGTCGATGTTCCAGACTCGCACCGTGCCGTCGTCGCTACGCGTGAGGAGCCGAGTGGCGTCGGGAGAAAACTTGATTTCTTCAAAGGGGCCGTGTTGCTCGGTCAGCTGACCGACGGCGACGCCGGTTTCCACGTCATAGATCCGGGCCGCGCCGCGATCGTCGATGCTGGCAAGTCGTCGGCCGTCGCGACTGGTGATGAACTTGGGCCGGGCTGCTTTTCCCGTCTTGTCCGCCGGCGAGGTTCGACTGAGAATCTCGAATTCTCGTTGAACCTGGGGGGGCTGTTTCCGCCATAGTTTGACGGTCCGATACCCACCGGAGGCCAACGTTCGACCATCGGCGCTGGCAGCCAATGATTGAACCAGGTCGATGTGCGCCGGACCGGGAGGGGAGTCTTGCTTGTCCGCCAAGGCGGGATCCGACAGCGAGCCGACCTGTCGCTTGGTCGGTACATGGTAGAGGTCGATCCGACTGGCTCGTCCGGCGGCGACGTAATCTCCTTGGGGAGTCACGGCGACCGCATAGACCGGCCGCAAGGTACTCGGCGGGAGCGTCAACTGGACAGCGCCGCCTTGGCTGACTTTTCCTTCGGCGCCTTGATCGATCCACAACTTCAACAGCCCGAGCTCTTCCGGCGAAAGATTCTTGGCCTCGACGCCGTTGTCTTCCGGTGGCATGATCGGATCGGTGCGATGAGCGGAGACGGCGAACAGCAGACTGTCGGTGCTGTTGCCGGGTATCACGGCGGGACCCGAGTCGCCCCCCTGGCGAATCGTCGTGGGGGTTTCCAGCACGAGATCGGCTTCGGCGTCGGTCTCGTTGTGGCAGGCGAGACAGTTCCGCTGAAGAATGGGCAGTACTTCCCGTTGGAATTGAACGGGCTCGTCTCGATCGACCGCCGCGACCGCAATCGGTCCCGAGTCGTCCGTGCCGTCGCCGGCGGTGGCTTTCGTGCCGGCGCCAATGCAGACGATGGTCCCCATGAGCACAAGGAGCGCCACTCGTGTGTTTTCAATCTGGCTTGTGAGCATCTGCATGTCGATGGAGCGATCGTCTCGAGACGTTAGTTTTCGGCGATGGAGGTTTCTGAGTCGGGAGTTGGCTCGACGGTGAGTTTGAGCGGCTGACGATTGGCCAGCAAGAGTCCGCCGAATTGCAGGTCGGCGACGATTTGGCTCACGATCTCGCCCGCGGTCGCGGAGTCGCTGACGCGAACGACCAGCGACCCGGTGTTCTGATCTTTCTTGATGACGAGCGGATCGGCCGACAAGCCGGGCGTCGATTGCAGGGTCATGGATACCGGCCCGCTGAATCCGAAACGCCGCTCGATACGGATCGGAATTTCGATTTGTCGACCGGCGGGAACTGAAAAGTTCGTGTTGGCAATCTCGACGTTGATGGGCGTGGCGTGAACGCGGAGTCGAATCGGATCGGAGACGACGGCGAAATTGGCGTCCTCGGAGGGGTACTTCTGTTGGACTTGCTTCAGCCGAGCGATCGCCTCTTGCGTTTGTTGCTGAGCTTCTTGGAGCTGATTCTGCAACTCCTGTTGTTCCGCTTCGCTGGTTGAAGATTCCTCGGAGGTGTCGCTGGTGTCGACCACCAGGGCACCGATTTTTTTCTCCAGTGCCGAGCGGAGTTGCCGGGACTCTTTCACCTTCGCCTTGGCGTCGGCGAGTCGCTGGACATAGGGTTCGTAGCGATGTCGTCCCCGTCCGAGCAGATAGAACGTAAAGGTGCCGCTGGGGAAGTTATTAAGCTTGATTTTTAGGTCGTACTTTCCCTCGTCACCGGGAGTTTGCAGCTGGTCGAGTCGCAGTTGACGGGGCAGCCCTTCCGGCACAACCCGCAGTGCCGACTTGTATCCGTTGCGGCGCGTGACACGAAACGGCAAAGCGAGCCGGCCGCCGAGCGACGTCTCGATGAAGGCCTCGCCGGTGTGGTCAATGGTGGCGTTTTCCGATTCGCTATCGATCACGGACAACCAGGTTTGTTGTACGAGTCGCGAGGTGGGTGGGAGCTGCTCCGTATTCTCTGTCGTGAATTGCAAGGCGGCCGATCGTGCTTCGCGAACAACCGATTTGCCATCGACGAGCGAGCGACCGACGATCCGGATCGGTGCCGCCGCAAACGAAGCACCCTCTTCAACGCTGAATACGAGTCGGGCTGTCTTGGCGCCGCCGCTGGCGATCGCCTCGTGGCAGGTGACGCCCGCGGGCAGCCCTTCGGCGGTAATTTCGATATCGCCCGCAAACCCATAACGTCGAAAGACGTGAACGTTGACCGCGACGCGGCCTCCCTGGCGGAGCACCAGGGACGACATCCGCACGTCTCCGGAATTGTTGGTTCGATACGGTTCGCAATGGGTCACCAGTCGAAAGTCCGGTTCGCCTTGGCCGATGAGCATGCGATACGTCATCCGGGGATCACCGCGAGTCTTGTTGTAGATATCGCGGACCATGACCCGGTAGGTGGCACCCTGCTTGGCGATAAATTCGAAGGCCGGATCGCGGCTGCGGATTTCGAACGTCGGTACACGATTGGCATAGACGTTGACGTCGTCCATGGCGGATAGCTGCTTCACCTGCTCGCTGCCGTCCTCACCTCGGGTAATTTCCTGAACCAGAATGGTCGGGTCGGTGGAGCTTCCCGCACGATTTGATATCACCTCGATCCAGATCCGCTCGCTCGCCTGAGGTCGAAAGGTGACCCAGTCCTCGTCGCCGACCGTTTGAAACTGGCCGACCAATTCACAGGGTATGGCGATCGCCTGAGCCGTCGCGGCCGAATCGTTCGATTCCCGCTCCAGCAGAATTGGCGCCGCCGCGACGCCGATCGAAATCGGCTGAGACTTTCCGTGGGCCGAGTCGACCGCATATTGAAACGTGTCGAGCATGGTGGCCGGCGAGGCAATATAGACATCCCCGCGGCGAGTGGTGTGTGGCTCATGGTGAGCCGGCAGGGCGATTTGCGTCGTGGCCCGTTGAAGTGTTGGTTGCCCCGCGGTCGCGCCCGGCACCGGTTCTCCGCCAGGCAGATGGTAGCCATACAAGGTGTATTCGGCCGCCGAGCCGAGTTGACCGGCCGGAGGAAAAACAGCCTCCACGTGGGGTCGCCCGTCGATGGCGAGACGATATTGGAATTCATCGCCACCGCGATAGAGAAAGTCGTAGACCGCCACTAGATAATCACCATCTTCCGGAATGGTCAGGGCGATAACCGGGTCGTAAGAGCGAGTGTCACGGACGCGCTGGAGCTCGACTCCCGCCGAATCGTAGAGTACCAGTGTGGCGTCGATGCGCGAATCGATGCGGATGCCCGAGCAATCAATCGTGATCGGATCACCCTGGCTGGCGTTAAACCGATAGTAGTCGGTGTGTCTCGCCGTGACCCGACCACTAATCACACTGCCAACTTCCACGGCGATCGCACTCTCTGGAGAGTGATGGTTGGATGCGGCTTTGCCATCGGAGACGACGACCTGCTCTCGCTCGTCGACGACAAAGGCCCGCGGATTGCTCACGCCATAGCGACCCACGGCGCGCACTTCGTAGACGCCCACGGGGACGTCGGCGGCGATGGAAATGTTGTGTCGTCCCCGTTCCGTTTCTCCATGAACGTTCGCAGGATCGGTTTCCAGCGGCAGCTTGCTGGCCGTAATGCCAGGGTGAGAAAAGACCAATCGCTCGATGTTGTCGAGATGGTCGCCGGAGATGGTGGTCTCGACGGTCGATCCCGGATTGCCGCCGGACGGGTGCACGGCTTTTAGCTGCGTGGTCGGCAACTGCGCGACCGACTCTCCAGCCGTTGTGAGTTGGAAGAGCGCAATCAGAGCCAGCAGAAGCGGCGCGAGGATTTGCGGGGGTATCAAATTTGAAGAACGAAATCTCATGGCTGCAGATCGCTTGGTGGAGCAGGGGGCTGTTTCAATCGCGATGATGGCTAGTGGTTGAACAGGAATTCTTTGGTGTTGATCAGCACGGTGATCAGATCTTCATAGGCTTCGGCCAGGTTGTCCTCTCGCGAGTTGATGTAATCGAGCGCGGTCTGTAGCTCATCGGCCGTGGGCTGGCGAGCGTAGGCGGTCAGATAGAGTTGGCGAAGTCGATCTTCGTGCGACTGCTGGTCGTCGGCCAGCTGTTCGACCAGTTCGTGACCGACCTTCTTGAGGATATCGCTGGAGTTCAACAGGTGCAGGCTTTGAGCGAGCGTGGCCTCGTTGGTTCGTTCACACTCACAGGCACTGTTGCCATCGGGACGACCGAACACGGTTAGGAAGTACGAGTCCGTTTTGACATCGGGGAGTTGGGTGGCGCGGGTGCCGACCAAAGTTCCGGAGAATGAGGTCGACGAATTGGTCACCGCGTCGATAGCGTCGGAGAGCACTTCGGCGTTCAGGCGTCGCGGATAGAACCGCGAGTAGCTCTGCTGGTCGTGCTGGTTGAATTCGTTCGGCTTGGAGCTCAGCTGATACGCTTTGGAATTGCAGATCGCGCGAATCAATTCCTTGAGATCGAACTCGCTCTTCTTCAGATGATCCGCCAAGGCATCCAAGAGCTCGGGATTCGTCGGCGGATTGGTCAGTCGCATGTCGTCTTCCGGCTCGACCAGACCCCTGCCGAAGAAATGCTTCCAATAGCGATTGGCCAGTGCCCGCGCGAAAAATGGGTTCTCTTCGTCCGCCATCCACTTGGCCAGCGCCAGCCGCGGGTCGTCCTCGGGTGCGATCTCCAGCGGTTCGCCGCCGAGTCCCATCGGCTTGAGAAACTCACCGGTCTTGGGGTTGGTATTTCCCGCCTGGCCGGGGCGATGGAAGATGTTGTGCTTGCCCGGTTCCAATCGCGAACTCTTGCGACCGACACGCGAGAAGAACGCCGCCAGGGAGTGATAGTCCCGCTGGCTCCACTTCTCAAACGGATGATGATGACACCGTGCGCACTGAATGCGTTGCCCGAGAAACAATTGGGCGGTGTCTTCGACAAGTTGCGACTTCTGTTTCAACTGATGGTACCAGGTAACGGTCGGGTCGCGCCCTGCTTCGCCCGAAGCGGTAAGAATCTCGTTGACGAATTGATCGTACGGTTTGTTCTGCAGAAAACTGTTGCGGATCCAGGTGTGCAGCGCGTAGGTTGTGCGGCCGGAGGTATCGCTGGACCCGCGATTGCGCAACAAAGCACTCCACTTGTTGGCGAAGTAGTCGGCGTAATCGGAACTGTCCAGGAGCTGATCGATCCACTTCGATCGCTTCTCGATATCCTGGCCGGCCACGAATCGTTCGGTTTCCGCTTGCGTCGGCAGTCGGCCAGCGATGTCGATGGTAACGCGGCGGAGAAATTCGTAATCGTCACACATCTCCGACGGCGGAAGTCCCAGCTGGCGAAGTTGCTCGAACACCAGGCGGTCGACAAAATTGTTCGCCTCGGGCAGAGTCTCGACCGGCGCGCCCAGCGGCAAGGTGGCCTGGAAGACGGCCACCTGCGACTGATAGCGGGCCATGACACCGACGCTTCCCGGGAAGGCGGTGGTTTGCACCAGTCCCTCTTCGTCGACCGACGCCAGGCTGCTATCGGACGATTCGAATTTGGTCTGGCGGGTTACGTCTTGGTGCGAGCCGTCGCTGTAGTGCGCCAGAACCGTGAGTTGCTGCGTCGCCTCCAAGTCGAGGATGCGCCGAGCCGGTACGATTTCCAGTCGCGACAACGTCGGCTCGTCTGGGCCCGCGTAATTGGCGCCTTCTTGAATCCAGCGTCGAATGGCGCGGTAGGCGGGCGAGTCGACGGCGAGTCGTGCGCCACCGGCGTGGGGGACCGTACCGGAGGCTTTCAGCAACAGCAGACTTCGCTCGGGGGCGGCCGGGAACAGACGCCGACCTCGCGCCTCTTTCAGCAGGTGTTCGTAGTCTTCTTGAGGCTCGAATCCCAGTAGCGACAAGCGAAAGCCGTTCTGACCTTCCGCCTTGCCGTGACAGCCGCCCGAGTTGCAGCCGAGTTTGGTAAAGACGGGCACGACCTGGTTCTGGAAATTGACGGGAGCCGGCTGGCTCAGTCCGCGTACCTCGACTTGGACCTGACTCGATTGCTCTTGGTGGCTGGCCCACACTGTGGCGGTTCCTTCGGCGAGGGGCGATAACCAGCCCGATTTGGACACCGCGACAACACCCTCCGGCTCGGCACGAAACGAGACCTCGCGGGTAAGGTCACGCACTTGTTCGCTGGTATAGCTGCCGGTGACCAACAGCTGAGCCGAAGCGTCGGGGCCGACGAGTGTGACGACCTGAGTATCATCGCCCTCGGCTTCTTCCCGCTCGGAAGAGGCGCCTTCGAACGAGATCGATTCGAGCCTGCCCGGATTTCCCAGGCCGCGGGGCCGCGGAAGCTGATTCGTCTCCGCCAACAGGTGCGGCGGTGCTCCAATCGCGATCGACAGCATCATCAGCGCAGCGAGCCATCGCATCGGAGGGAGAGGCTTCTTGGTTGGGCGACGGATGGTCATTAATTCGTTTCTTATCACTTGCTTCGGTGCCCCGCGCGATCGTACGTGGGGGCGCGGGCGACACCTGGTGTGAACCGGCTAAAACAGCCCCGGTATTGGCTTGCCCGCCAAGATGGCTCTTTGCGTTTCCAGCGACAAGCCGCCGCTTGTCTTCAAGCTTTCCCAATCGAGGAGATTGGCCATGACGGTGGAGAAAAGATCCTTGCCGGTGATCGGACGCGAAGCGGGCTCACCCCCGTCGCGCGTCGACTCGCCGATGACTTGTCCGTCGGTGACGCCTCCGCCGTAGAACATCAGCGGCGTGAGGCGGCCCCAGTGTCCACGGCCGCCACGGGCATCGACCTTCGGCATGCGTCCCATCTCCCCGGTGGCGACGAGCATGATCTTGTCACTTAAGCCGCGCTGTTCGACGTCTTCGATGAAGGCGGAGACCGCATGGTCGAAGGGCCCTCCGACCAACTCCATGCCATCGACCATCGGCAGGTTGTTGCGATCGGAGTGCATATCCCAGACGAATGCGGTGTTGATGGTCACGAATCCGCAACCGGCTTCGCAGAGACGGCGGGCCAGCAGCAAGAGTTTCCCCAAGGAGGTGGCGTGTGCGTCGTAGTGTTCGCGGTTGTCCCACTTGTTCCAGCGATCGCTCTGCAGTAAGTGGCTGGTATCGTACTTGGCAATCGTCCGAGGGTCTTCCTTGGAAAGATCGAACGCGTCGGCGACGCCTCCCAGGAGCGTGTCGAAGGCTTGCTGCTGGAATTTGTCCGTGGCGTCCATCGCGCCTTTGGCGTCGGCCTTTCGCTTGATGCGATCGAGACTCTTGAGCAACGCTCGTCGGTCGTCGAGACGTTTGCGGGAGAGTTTGAGCCGCATGTTGTCGAGCGACTCATTGCCCGCGCCCGGCACAAAGGGAGCCGCACCAGGGCCCAGTTCTCCGGCGGAGGTGAATTGTCCGAACTGTCGATCTTCGCCAGGGCCTTGGGGATCGACCGCGCTGGGGAACAGGCTCACATTTCGGGGTAACCCGAGCTGCGGATCGGTGGCGCCGGCGATATGGGAAAAGAACGATCCCATGTTGGCGTCCAGCGTGTCTTTGGAGACGATCGGTTGGATCTTGTGGTTGGCGCTGCCGCTTTGGAACGAGCGGACAATGGCCATGCGATCCATATGCCGGGCCAGTTTGGTGAAGGTGCCTCCAAAAGTGACGCCGGGCACGGAAGTCTTTGTCTCGCCTGTCGCGCTGCGGACCTCGGGCGGGGCGCCCATCTTGGGATCGAAGGTCTCGTACTGCGAAGGGCCGCCGTGCTGGAACAGAAAGATGACCGATTTTCCGGTGGTCGGAATCCCGGCTTCGGCCGCCGCCGCCCGCGCGGAGAGCAGTTGGGGTAACGTTAGGCCGCCCAGACCGAGGGCGCCGATGCGGAGAAAGTCCCGTCGTGAACATCCACCAAGATTGTCGATCAGGGAAAGCATGGTCGCACGTCAGTTGGCTTCGCGGTCAATGGGTCGGTCAAACGTTTAGGGCATGCTCTGCGTCTTTCCGCTCCTTCGGAAACCGTTGCAACGTTGCTTAGGTCAACTCCTCGATCACTTCTCGGTGTTCGACAAGATGCTGGGGACGCCCCTGGGGATCGAGAACCGTATCGTGATCGAGATCGATTCCCAGGTTGCGGTAAATGGTGGCCAGCACCTGTTGAGGATGAATCGGTCGTTCGATCGGCACGGCGGCGCGTTCGTCGGTAGCACCGATGACCTGGCCGCTGCGCATCCCTCCGCCAGCCAGCAGCGCGAAATTGGCGCCAGGCCAATGATCGCGACCGGCGTTCTTGTTGATCTCGGGCGTGCGTCCAAACTCGCCCCAGACGACTACAGTGATGTCTTTGTCGAGTCCGCGGTTGTGAATGTCTTCGATCAGTGCCGACAGGCCTTGATCGAGCATCGGCATGTCTTCGCGGGCACGCTTGAAATTGTTGCTGTGCCAGTCCCAACGGCTGAAGGCGAGGGTCACACAACGCACGCCCGCTTCGATCAGGCGACGGGCAATCAAGAATTGATCCATCAGTCGCCAGGGACCGTCGGCCATCATCTTCTTCGAACCACGGCCATAGCGATCTCGCAGCTTGGGATTGGCCTTTTCGATGTCCAGAGCGTCGAACAATTTGCTCGAAGCGAGAACATCGAAGGCGCGACGGGTGTTTTGATCGTGACTCTCGAACTGGCCCAAGGTATCGATGTCGCGGCGGAGCGAGTCCATCTTCTCGAGCAACTGCTTGCGGTCGCGCATCCGCGCCAGGCTGATATCGCGGTGGAGCAACATATCCCGCATGCCGGGCCCGTCCTGGGCACGAAACGCCGCATGTTTGGCTCCCAGCCAGGCCGGTTCGCCAGGGCTGCCCCAGGCGGCAAACTTCGTCTTCGGCGACAGGCCCACGAACGGCGGCACCGCCGGATCGACTGGGCCTTGCACTCGGGAAATGAACGATCCGAAACTGGGCTGCGCCCGCGGTCCGGTATCGGGATGGCCAGAGAAGATCTGGATCGGGGCGTGGCCGCGGTCGACGCAGCCTTTGAGCGATCGAATGATGGTGAACTTATCCATGATCTTGGCGAGTTTGGGCATGTGCTCGCAGATCTGGATGCCAGGAACCTTGGTGCTGATCGGCTGGAACTCACCGCGAATCTCCGCCGGCGCGTTGGGCTTCAAATCGAACATGTCCTGGTGCGGAGGTCCGCCCGCCAGGTAGATCATGATCACACCCTTGTGAGACAATCCCGAGCCGGGTGCCGGTAGGCCCTTGGCCAGGGCGGTCGACTGCTCGGCGGCCAAAATCTGCGGCAGCGCGAGTCCGCCCATGGCGAGGCCGCCAATGTGCAGGAAATCGCGACGATTCATACCGTCGCAGAAGCGAGATTGTTGTCTTCCGAGCAGTCGTAACATACTGGCCTTGCTAGCTGGTTCCAGGCGTTATTCTACCGGATGTTCGAGCGCAGTAGCCAACATCAAACAGACTCAAGACTTGAGGCGTGGCGCAAGGTGCGAACGAGGCGGGAAGGAAGCGTGGGGATGCGAGGTTCTGGCACTAGGATAGTCGGCGCCTAAGCCTATCGTCAATCACACATTGCGACGATTCGAGGGCACTATGAGAGGGGTTGGAGGGTCCCGCCTGACGGCCCTATTTCAGACCCCCATGACTTCAGACCGAGCAATCGGTTCGATGCCTCTATATATAGAGTCTCCGATGGCGGTTTTTTGCGGCGAATCGACCGTTGGCTGGTCAGCCGTGTGATCGGGGCGCAGGACAACGAATCAAAGTCGACTGATTTGTCGTCTGTTCCTCTCCTCGGTAAGCCAGGATGTTCGAGGCGCGATTTCATTCGGTGAGCGGGGGCTTCTTTTCGCCATTATCATCTCGCCGGGGCCATCGATGTCTCCTCCAGAGTACCGCTTCCATTTCTTGACGGTCGGGCGACCAGGAGTCTCCGCGGCTGCTGATGGAGCGGAAGCCGGACCTTCTCGGCGCGGGTGAGTGGCCAATCGGGCCAGTTTGGCCTGACAACCGCTACAGCCCGCACGAGCGGCCCGATTCCTGATGTTTAAGTCTCTTAGCGCTCCGAAAAAGCTTCCAAAAAAAATCGGCCCAATTTAGCTAGAAGTCATGGGAGCCGCTACGCCAATTGCGGCGGCAACCGGACGAAGGTATCGCCGAGACGCACGGCACCCCTGATCCCTCGACTTGATAAGGCTGATCCGAATGAGTGCAGAGCAGAGAAGTCCGTTTCAGAATGAGAGCGCGACGCAGGTCAATCTTCCCGGCCGATCGATCCGTGACGTTTTTGAAACGCTTTGGCGCTATCGTCGTCGTTCATTGATCTTCTTTGTGTCTTCGATGACGCTGATCGTTATCGGCTTGATTCTATGTCCTCGCAAGTACACTTCTGACGCTCGCCTGTTTGTGCGAATCGGACGCGAGAGCATCGCTTTGGATCCGACGGTCACGACCGGAAAGTTCATGGGTTTGGAGACTTCGCGCGAGCCCGAAATTAATTCGCTGCTGGAAGTCTTCAATAGCCGCAAGATCATGGAGCGTGTCGTTGACGAGACGGGGTTCGGTGAAGCCTACGCCGACCCGATGAAACGCGAAAAGGCGATCGTCAAACTTCAGAAGAAGCTCAAGACGTGGTCACCCAAGAAGTCGAACGTGATCGGTGTCCGCTTCGAGTCGGATTCTCCCGAGAATTCGCAGCGAATCGTCAACACAGTCGTGGATATCTTTCTGCAGGAACACCTGCGAGTCAACAGTACGCCTGGATCGTACGAGTTCTTTAACGAGCAAGCGGCCGCCATCAAGGAGGATCTGGACGCCGCCCTAAGCGAACTGCGTGACGCGAAGATCCAATTCGGCATCGGTTCGGTCGACGGTCGCCGCAAGACGTTACAGGGACAAATTGGCGACACCGAAACCCATCTGATCGAGAACGCCAGCAAACTCTCCGCGGTTCGCGCCAAGATTGCCGAGTTGCAGAACGGTTTGGACACCTTGCCCAGCGGTGTGGTGCGACAGTTTGTCAAAGGCTTGCCGGCCGACGCCGAGAATAACATGCGAGAGCAGCTCTACAACCTGCAAACACGAGAGCAGGAACTGCTGGCCAAGTACACCGAGCACCACCCCCACGTGGTGGCCATTCGAGAACAGGTTCTCGGAGCCGAGCGAATCCTGGGTTCGGAGAAGCCCAACCGGGGGCAAGCCACCTCGGCCGTTCTGTTGACCGAGCTGGCGAACGAAAAGTCGCTCGTGGCCGAGCGTGATTCGCTTGCCGAGCACGTTCAGCGATTGCAGCGGGAAGCCAGTTCACTGAATCGCCACGAAGTCAAGATTGTCGAGTTGCGACGTCAGGTGAAGCTTCTGGAAGCGAAGTACACCACCTACACCCAAAATCTTGATCAAGCTCGCATCGACCGCGAATTGAAGAAGGATGAAATCACAAACATCAGCGTGATCCAGCCCGCCAGTCTGGTCCTCAAGCCGTCGACTCCCAAGAACGGGTTGACCTTGGCATTGGGATTCGCCTTCTCCCTGCTGGGAGCCATCGCGGTCACCTTCGTTTCGGACAACCTGGCCAAGACGGCCCGACCGGCGACGACCAGCACCACCGATCACCAGATCGAGAATCCCGTCACCGACGAGCAGGTACCGAACGATCAGGTCGTTCCCGTCCTAGTCGGAAGCAGCTACACGCCGGTCGCGCCATCGCCGTCGGCGACGTAAGCCGCGTTGAAGACATGGGAATTGAGACAACACGGACTCGAACCGAGATTTTCTTGTGCTTAGGGCAGAAACCACTTTGGAAAAGCAACCAGTCATGATCGCAGGCGACCGAAACAACAAGACGCATCGAAGCCTCAAGAACCTCTTCGCGGGCCGACATCGTGACGCGCAGCGAGGATTCCTGGCCGAAGACGAGTTTCACCAACTCTGCAAACATGAGCAACTTCGCTCCGACCGAGGCGCCGGTTCGTTCTCGCTGACCTCTCTCAGGTTTCAAGAATCTTTGGCACACACGAAGTCGGAATCGATCGTGACCGAAGTCATTGAAAACCGTATTCGCCGGGTCGACATGTGTGGCTTCTTGTCGAACAAGGAGCTCGGTATTCTCACGCCGAACACCCCTTCCGCTGGCGCGTCCACACTCGTGGCCGATCTACTGTCACGGTTTCCCGAATCCCTGCCGAAACCGTCAATCGACATCCTTGAGTACCGCCCGCAAGTTTTCGACCGTCGAGAAGACGATCGTGCCGCCCGCGAGAAGCGGCCAACCGCCGATGTCTCGACCTCGGATATCCCAGCGATCCTGGTCGACCCGATGCCGCTCTGGAAGCGTGCCACCGATGTGATCGGCGCCGTGGGCGGATTGGTGATCCTTTCCCCATTATTCCTGATTCTCGCATTGCTGGTGAAATTCACCTCGCGGGGACCGGTCTTTTTTGCCCAGCGTCGCACCGGATTGGGAGGCAAGACCTTTCTGATCTACAAGTTCCGCTCGATGGTTGCCACCGCAGAAGGCCAGCGCGATGAGTTGCTGGCACGCAACGAGCAAGATGGCCCGGCCTTCAAGATCGAGAACGATCCTCGCGTTACCTGGATCGGCGGTTGGCTACGAAAACTCAGCTTGGACGAACTGCCTCAGCTGTGGAACGTGCTCAAGGGGGACATGTCCTTCGTTGGTCCTCGACCGTTGCCTTGCCACGAAGCGGATAAGTGTGAGCTGTGGCAACGCCGTCGGCTCACGGTCACGCCCGGCATCACTTGCACGTGGCAGGTTCACAATCGAGCCAACCCCGTGAGCTTCGCCGACTGGATGCGGATGGACATTCGCTACACCAAGAATGTCTCGATGAAGCACGATTTCCAATTGCTGGCCAGAACGGCCGGATTCTTGCTGGCGCGGGGAAATCGCTAGTCGCGTCGCCGCTACTCGCCGCGTCTGTCTCGTCAGTCATCGAGCAGGCTTGAATCGTCGTCGAAACGCCCTTCGCCCCCGAGATCCTATGACATCTCCTACCGAAGCCGATGCGAAGACGGGCGTGCTGACGCTTCCGGCCGTGATTACCTCCAAGGTCTCCGATCTGTTCGGATCGACTGCCAAGAAAGGGGTCTGGGCACTCGGCGATCAAGCGATTGTCAGCGGCACCAACTTCTTGTCGACCGTGGCCGTCGGCCGCTGGTGCGAGCTGGAACAGTTGGGGCTCTACTCCCTGGCGTTTGGCGTCATGGTGCTGCTCGGTGTCTTTCAGCATTCGCTGATCTTAAATCCCTATGCGGTGTTTAGTAGCCGGCTACCCGCGTCCCGTCGTCCGCGATACTTGGGCAGCGTGGTCCTGCAACAAGGCTTGTTTTCTGTGGCCGGTTCGGGGCTGCTTGTGACGCTCGCTGTGGCGATGTCTGGCAGCCAAAACTACGCAAAATTCAGTAATATCGCCCTCGTTTTGGCCCTGGCGATGCCCTTTTTCACCCTCCGGGAGTTCATCCGCCGGATTCTGCTGGCTCGGCTGAATGTGCGAGCTACGTTTGTCTTGGACTCATGCGTGGCGGCGTTTCAGATTGCCGGCTTGATCGCCCTGGGCATGCTGAATCGACTTTCGGCCGTGTCGGCCTATTTGGTCGTCGCCATCGCGTGTGCGGTGCCCAGTTTGGTGTGGCTGTTCCTTTCCCGGAAAGCCATCGTGATCCGTACTCGAGTCGCCTGGAAAACAATTGCCCGCCATTGGGTCTACGGACGCTGGGTTTGCGCAAGTCAATTTACGGATGTCGTACAGAAATATTCCCTGCATTGGATACTGGCGATTCTAGTCGGGGTCGAGGCCACCGGAATGTATACCGCCTACTCTTCAATTGTGATGATCTTCAATCCGTTCATCCTTGCCATCGGCGGAGTTCTCTTGCCGCGCGCCGCCCATGTACATCACGTCGGTGGCGTGAGCGAACTGCGCCGGGTGGTCATCAAAACGACCTTCATCATGGGCACAGTGATGGCGATATCGTGCGTGCCCGTGGCGATATTCGGCGACACGGTTGTCGACCAGCTGTATCAACTGTATGCGACGGAGAGTATGACGCTACTGATGTCCTTGCTGTGTGCCACGATTCTCGTCGCCACGCTTTGCATTCCGGCGGACAACGGCCTCTGTGTCTTGGAACGACCGCGGATCAGTTTCTTGTCAGGCCTTTCGGGACTGGTCGTGACGATCTTGATCACACCGATTCTGGCTATCGGCTGGGGCATTGAAGGGGCCGCCCTAGGCGCTCTGATCTCCGTCTCGGTCGCGGCCATCGTTCAGTTGACGGCCTTCTTGCGTGTTACCCGGGAAGAAGTTCGACCGGGGGACGCCGCATGAATCAGCCCGCTGTTACCGCCGTCGAGGCGAACTCGAACCACCACCAACTTCGCGCGCACGTGCCAACAATCGTCATGGCAGTCGCCTGGATGTTGATCATCTGCACCTTCAATATGCCCGACCGGGTCGATGGGGCAACCGTTCTTGATCCGGTAGCACTCCTTAAGCTGGGAAGTCGCGTGGCTTCGATCGCGATTCTGACCATGATGCTGTGGTGGAATTGGGACAGTGTGCGAGGGCGATTGGTGATTCAGTCCATGCTGCCGATCGGGATATTCGCCGCCTGGGGCTTGCTGTCGGTGTTATGGTCGCCTCTGACGGGTGTATCGCTGGGACAGGTCGGTAGTTTCATCGTGTTGCTGCTGTTGGCGGCCAATATCGCACTCGCCTGGCGCTCGGATGCCTGTACGTCTCGCGTCTTCATGCACCTCTCTCTGGCGCTGTTCGTCTTCAATTGCTTCTTGCTCTTGTCGACCATCTTGTTCGCCCACCTCGGTTCGGTGGTGCGGACGCAAAACTCGTTTATTCACGCCACGATGGCCGGTTCCAACGCCTCGATGGGCTTCCTGGTCCTGCTGGGAGCACGCGTCATCTGGGGCTGGCGGTGGAGTCGGGTGATGTTGCTTCCCGGACTCGCGGTCCATGGCAGCTTGCTCATCATCGCCCATAGCCGAACCGCCATCGCCGCCACGCTTGTGGCCACTCTACTGATCTACATTCTGTTCGTGAACCGGCACATCATGTGGGCCTGCTTGCTGTTTGTGTGCACGGCCGCCGGATTGTACCTGGTGGGTGATCCGAGTTTCGAGATGGCCGACTCGCTGGTCTCCTCCGGAGAGGGCTTTGTCGAACGCGATGAATATGCCTCGGTGAGTTCACTTTCCGGCCGCGATGAAATGTGGGATGAGATTTGGCGCTCCTTCCTCCAGTCTCCTTGGATAGGTCACGGTTACTTCGTCAGTTCGGAAACGGGTGAACTGTTGGTCTGGTTCGAGGTTGGTAACTGGACAGCCCATAACATTTTGCTGCAGGCCCTGGTAACGACCGGCATCATCGGGACCTTGCTGTTGGCCTGGGGCTACTGGCGACCCGCGCGGACGATGCTCACGACGATGTCACTCAATCGCCAGCACGCCGCCCTGGTGTTGTACTGCTTGTCGCTATGCAGTTGGTACTTCATCTGGGGCGTAATGAACGAATCGATTCTTGGGCCGCTGCAACCCGAGGGTGTGGTCTTCTACTCGATGTTCGGTTTGGGCATCGGGAGTTCGGCCAATCAAATCGCCCGGCTCTATTCCGCTCCCGCGGTGACCCAGCCGGTTCACTCGTATGCTGACCAACCGCGATTTCCCGGTGGGCTGGAACACGCCTAATCAGACAATCCTCCGATCTGGGACATAGAGCTATGAAAATCCTGTTGTGCCATAACTTTTATCAGCAGCCTGGTGGCGAAGATCAGGTGTTTGGCGACGAGGGGGCGTTGTTGGAGTCGCGCGGCCACGAGGTCGTCCGTTACACGCTCCACAACGACGACATAAGCGACATGGGCAAGCTGGCGCTCGCTCGCAAGACACTCTGGAATGAAGCCAGCGCGAATCAGATTCGCAAGATCATTCGCTCCGAGCGCCCCGACGTGATGCACTGCACGAATATTTTTCCACTCATCTCGCCCGCCGCCTACTACGTGGCGCGGGAGGAGGGCGTGGCGGTCGTGCAGTCGCTGCATAACTATCGCACGATCTGCCCCAAGGCCCAATTCGTGCGGGACGGCAAGGTTTGCGAAAGCTGTCTGGGCAAGTCGATTGCCTGGCCGGCGATTCTCCATGGTTGTTACCGCGACAATCGGAGCGCCACGGCGGCCGTGGTGGCCATGCTGGCCTATCACCGCAAGAAACAGACCTGGTCGAAGATGGTCGACCGCTTCATTGCCCTTACCGAATTCTCCAAGCAGAAGCACATCGAGGGGGGCCTGCCGGCCGACAAGATCGACGTCAAACCCAATTTCGTCAGCCCCGATCCGGGCGTTGGTTCCGGTAACGGGGATTACGCCGTTTTTGTCGGTCGCCTCTCTCCGGAGAAGGGGGTTGGCACCCTGCTTGAAGCCTGGAGTCATCTCCGGCGTGACCTAAGGTTGAGGATCGTTGGCGATGGACCGCTGGCGGATGACGTGAGGAAGGCCGCCGCGGCGGATCGGCGAATCGAATGGCTCGGTCGTCGCGATCTTACCGAGGTGTGCGACATCATTGGCGCAGCGACGTGCCTGGTGATGCCGTCGGTCTGTTACGAGACGTTCGGCCGGACCATCGTCGAAGCTTACGCGAAGGGAACGCCGGTCGTCTCCTCGCGACTGGGGGCGATGCAGGAACTGGTCGACGAAGGTCGCACCGGGACACAGTTTGAAGCGGGCAATGCGGAAGACCTGGCCGCCAAGCTGGAGGAACTGCTTCGCGATCCCAGCCGACTGCCGGAAATTCGCGAGGAAGCTCGCTGGGAATACGAAGCGCGTTACACGGCGGAAGCGAACTACGAACAACTGATAACCATCTACGAGACGGCGCTGGGCGCGGTGAATCCCGCTCTCGCTCAACAGCAGGCAGGAACGGCTTAATGCAAGACGCTGTGATCGATGGCACCGATTTGTCAAACACCGTGATACCAGAGACTGTGACAACAGACGCTGTGATGAAGGACGCCCCGGAACAATCTGAATCTCCGATGGAACAACAATCGGACACCCCTGTTAAATGGCCGCGCAAGGTCGATCTGTTTGGTGTCGACTATTCGCCGACGACTTATGACGAGGCGACCGAAACCATTATCGCTGCCGCGTCGCAGGACATCCCGGGCACGGTCTCGTGCCACGCCGTTCACGCGCTGATCTCCGCCAGCTGCGATCCGCAGTTGCGGGAGATGATTAACGCCTTCGATATGGTGACTCCCGACGGCCAGCCGGTTCGCTGGGCTATGAATCTATTGCACGGCACGAAGCTGCGAGATCGCGTCTACGGTCCCGAGCTGACCGTGCGACTCTGCCAACGGGCGGCCGAGAAGGGTGTCTCCATCTATCTCTACGGCGGCAGCCCCGCGGTGGTGGAGAAGCTGCAAACCAATTTACAGGACCGCTATCCGGGGCTAATCGTGGCCGGCTACGAGTCGCCTCCGTTTCGAGCGCTCACGCCGGAAGAAGATCAGCAGGCGGTCGACCGGATCAACGCCAGTGGGGCGGGCATCGTGTTCATCGGACTCGGTTGTCCCAAACAGGACATTTTCGCTTTCCAGCACCGCGACCGCATTCGAGCCGTGCAGGTTTGTGTTGGAGCGGCCTTCGACTTCCATGCCGATACGCTACCGATGGCTCCCCGCTGGATGCAGCGAAGCGGTCTGGAGTGGTTCTTCCGACTGGTGCAAGAACCGAAGCGGCTGTGGAAGCGGTATCTCGTGACTAACAGCATCTATCTACGAAAGTTATTCGCGGCGCTACTCGACCCACGTCGCGTACGTCAACAACGTCAACAAACGAATCGCCTCATGGCATCGCATCTCGTCCTGAAAGGAAACCGATCATGAAGAACGACCTCATTGTAGTTGCCGGTGGCGGTGGATTCATCGGCGGACATCTTGTCAACTACTTGCTCGAGCGCGGTTTCACCAACATTCGTTCGGTCGATATCAAACCGACCGACCAGTGGTATCAGAAGTTCGATCAGGTCGAGAATGTCGTCGCCGATCTCAAGGACAAAGACGCCTGTGTGCGGGCCTGCCAAGGTGCCAGCGAAGTCTATAACTTGGCGGCCGACATGGGCGGCATGGGATTTATCGAAAACAACAAGGCCCTTTGCATGCTGTCGGTGCTCATCAATACGCATCTGCTTCAGGCGTCGGTCGATGCTGGTGTGGATCGCTTCTTCTATGCCAGCAGCGCGTGTGTGTACAACGCCGACAAGCAAAAATCCGAAGACGTTGTCGCTCTGAAGGAAGCCGACGCCTATCCCGCCTTGCCGGAAGATGGCTATGGGTGGGAAAAGCTGTTCTCGGAGCGGATGTGCCGCCACTTCCGCGAGGACTTCGGTCTGCAAACCCGCGTGGCTCGCTTCCACAACGTCTACGGGCCCTTTGGAACTTGGGATGGGGGTCGCGAAAAGGCGCCCGCGGCGATGTGCCGAAAGGTGCTGCACGCCAAGGCGACGGGCGACCACACCATCGAAATCTGGGGAGATGGACGTCAGACGCGCAGCTTCATGTACATCGACGACTGTCTTCAGGGCATCGACATGATCATGCACAGCGACATCATCGAGCCGATCAACCTGGGCTCGAACGAGCTGGTGACGATCAACGGTCTGGCCGAAATTGTCGAGGATATCGTCGAGATCAAGCTGGAGCGGAATTTCAAGCTCGACGCGCCCAAGGGTGTGAACGGACGCAATAGCGACAACACACGAATTCAAGAACTGCTGGGGTGGCAGCCTTCGATCAGCTTGCGTGACGGGATGCGAAAGACCTGCGAGTGGATTCGCAGGGAATACAACGTCGCTTATGGCTCGCAAATCGCCCCGATCGTAACGGGCGGGTTGACCAGCGATTCACAAGCCCCCGTGGCGACGTAGTCACGATTTCAACGGATATCGAGATCAACAGAGACTCGATTGGCAGCTTAGGGCAAAGCCTGATCACGAGTTGAGTGCGTCCTTGCGGGGCACTCGCCGAGATAGCAATCATCTGGAATCCTTAGCAGCTTGAACGTGTCGGTAAGAGAATGATCCATGTCGTGTTCACGGCCCAAAGTGACGATTGGAATGCCGGTCTACAATGGCGAGGCATTCATTGAAGAGGCACTGGAGTCGCTGTGCGCGCAGACCTACACCGACTTCGAGTTGATTATCTCGGACAACGCATCGACCGATCGTACCGAGTCGATTTGTCGCCGCTTTGCCGAGCGAGACTCGCGAATCCGCTACGACCGGCTCGCAGAGAACTTGGGGGCGGTGCCGAATTTCAATCGTGTCTTCGAGCTCTCGGATTCAAAATACTTCAAATGGGCAGCCGCCGACGACATCTGCGCTCCGACATTTCTTGCCCGATGTGTCGAATTATTGGAGAGCGACTCATCGGTCGTCTGGTGTCACACTCATAGTTCTCACATCGATAGCGAAGGTCGTGTGCTGGATGATCCCGACGCGATCGATGTGAGTTATCCTGGCCGCGATTCGCAGTCCGCCTATCACCGATTCTCACGCGTCTTACTGGGGCGAGGCGGTTGCCTCGATTCCTACGCCTTGATCCGCTCGGACGTCATTCGACAAACTCCGTTGATTCTGCCGTACTACGGAGCGGAAAAGGTGTTCATCGCCGAGTTGGCACTGCATGGCCGCTATCGAGAGGTCTCGGAAACCCTGTTCTTCCCCAGGGTTCATGCCGGAACGGCAGGTAATCTGGAGACCGCCGCCGACCAGCAGGCCTACATGAATACCCATAGCCGTCGCTTCGAATGGACGCGGTGGAGACTGCTGCGGGGGTACGTGAGCGCCGTTGTTCGCGCTCCGGTCTCTGCCTGGAATAAGTTGAAGTGCCTGACGGTGATTGCTCGTTATCTACTGCAGATTGGCAAGTGGAAGAGCGTTCTGCTGAACACACTCCGCGGCGCCGGCATACGTGGCGGCAATGTTGATCGCATCAAACGACTGGAACAGAGAGCGTCGAACGAACTGGATCGAGCGACACCACCGGGTCTCGATGCACGGTCCGCCTCCCCGATCAAGAAGGCTGCCGACCCGACAACGTAGTCAAGTCAATGTCCATTTACCGTCCCTTAGGAGAACGCAGCCGCCTCACCTTCAAGAAAGAAGTGACCGCGCGGCTGCTGACTAGAAGGATCGTCAGGAACTCGAACAAGAAGAGGATGACGATATGACTCAATTAAATCACACCCATGTCGACGGCGGCGACGTGCCGGTTCATGTCGGCGTGGCCGCCAACGACAAGTCGACTCACCTTGAGACCGAACCCAGCGAATCGGCGGGGCTGGTACTGCAGCTCTCTCCCAGCTCGATCTGTCGTCGCCTGGTGGTGCTGGTCCTGTTTCTGGCGTTGTTCGGCGCCGCGGCCAACCTGGTGATTTATCAGATCGCGCCCACGCCCGATCACCGTATCGCGCGGTTGTTCTACCGTATCGATCTGGGACATGAGCCGAGCATTCCCGCCTGGTATTCGTCGATCGCGTTGTTGGTCAGCTCCCTCTTGCTAACCATGATCGCGGTGTTCAAACGCCGCGGCGGACAGCCGTTCGTGTTTCACTGGTTTGGCTTGGCGGCGCTCTTCTTTCTAATGGCCCTCGACGAGGCGGTGATGTTCCACGAGATGGTTAACAATGCACTGCACCAATTGCTCAATACAGGTGGCGTGTTCTACTTCGCTTGGGTGATTCCGGCCGGCTTATTCGCGGTGGCGATGGCCATCGGTTACGCCCGCTTCCTGGGCCACTTGCAGCCACGCACGCGGTGGTTGTTCATGCTGGCGGGAGCCATCTTTGTGGGCGGAGCTGTGGGCATGGAAATGGTGGCCGGCGTGATCCACGAATCGTACGGTCTCGAATCGGTGGCCCATACGATTTCGCAAACCATCGAGGAGACGTGCGAGATGCTCGGCATCGTGCTGTTCATCTACGCGCTCTTAGACTTCATCGACCGCAACATCGGATCGATTCGACTGCAAGCAGCGCCGGCGGAGTGAGCCTAGGAAACAAATCGTTCATCGATCGCGAAGCGGAAACGGCGAATCGACCGCACGCGACGGAAGCATCAGCAGGAAAGTGAGACCATGGATCAGACGCCATCCCCATTCGCGCAATCGCCCTCCGGTGGGACGTTTGAACTGGTCTCCAGCGATGCCGGCGGGGGCGATCTACCTTCAAGGGGATCGTGCTGTACCGCATGTGGGTCACGAACGTTGAGTGATATCTTCCACTCCAAGGCACAGCCTGTCTGCGTCGGTACCGTCTGTGATACCGCGGAAGAGGCCCGCCGCGCCCCGACCGCCGATATTACCCTGGCCTATTGTCACGCTTGCGGACTCGTCTTCAATCGCATCTTTGACATCGAACAGGTCGGCTTCAAGCCAGGTTATGAAGTTGCCCTGAATCATTCGCCCGTATTTTGTGATTTCATTTCCGGCGTAGCCGATCGCCTCGTCGAGCGTTTCGACCTGCGGGGGAAGACGGTCCTGGAAATCGGCTGCGGCGGCGGTTACTTCTTGCGCTTGCTTGCCGAGCGAGGTGGTAACCACGGCATCGGCATCGACCCGACGGTGCCGCGGGAAGGAATCGAGCGACTTGAAGAGGGTAAGGTCGAGTTTATTCGCGACTTCTTTGGAGACCAGCATCGCAACATCGCCACCGATTTCGTTTGTTGTCTGTCGGTGTTCGAGGCAATCCCGCGCCCGATTGAACTACTGCGGACGCTCCGTCGCATGCTCGCCGAGAGGCCCCAGGTTCCGCTCTACTTCGAGGTCTTCAACGCCTTCCGCGCGATCGAGCAGCAAGAGACTTGGAGCATCCATTACGAACAATGCAACTACTTCAGCCTCGAGAGTCTGACGGCGCTGTTCCGGCGGTCTGGCTTTGAGGTCACCGGCGCCGGCACCTGTTATCAGGGCGATCAGTATCTGTACGTCGAAGCGTTGCCCGCGACAATCGACACGTCTGAGGAGTCGCCCGAGCAGCGGGTCAGGGCGAATGAGCTGCCAGCCGACGTTGCCCGATTCGCGGCCAGCTACACCGAGAACGTGAAGGCCTGGCAGCATCGCCTGAATGAGTTCGCCCGCCAGCAGCAGCGAGTTGTGGTTTGGGGCACCGGCGGCAAGGGGATCGGTTTCTTGAACACCCTCGATACGACAGTCGCGATCGATTACGTGATCGAAATCAACCCCGACAAGCAGGGCCGATTCGTGCCAGGTTCCGCTCAGCAGATCATGCCTTTGGAATTCTTGACCGAGTACCGACCGGACAAGGTGATCATTACCAACGCCTTGTATCGGGACGAGATGCAGCAGCAAGCCCGACAACTCGGCGTGAATCCCGAATTCATAATCGCCTAACCATCGAACTCGCCAATCGCCCTGGTCATCGACGGCGCCGGCAAGAGAACGAGAGACAACAAGTGCACATTGATCATCTGCAACCCGATCAACTCACGGCGGGCCATCTGGCGGCCTGGTCGGCGCTGCAGCGCGCCGACAACGCCGTCGACAATCCGACCTTCTGTCCGGAGTTCACGCAGATTCTTGCCGAGACACGAAACGACGTGGAAGTGGCGGTACTGCGAGAAGGCGATCGATTCGTAGGCTTCTTTCCGTTTCATCGCACCCGGCGAAACGTCGGCCTGCCGATTGGTTGGTTGCTGACCGACATGCACGGCTTTGTAGCCGACCGTGAAGTCGAGTGGGATCCGATGAGGGTGGTGAGCGAATGTGGGCTTTCCGCCTGGCGGTTCGACCATCTGGTGGCCTCCCAGCAACCGTTCGCTCCTTATATCAAAGCGGTTGAGGACGCCCCCTACATGGATCTTCGCGAAGGTTATGACGCCTATGTCGCCGGGCTGCGTGCTCGCGGCTGTTCGTCGATCAAGCGTGCCCGCTCGAAGGCTCGAAAAGTGGAACGCGAATTGGGCCCTCTACGTCTTGAACTTGTCGACCGAGATCCTACTGCGTTCGATGCGGTGATCCGCTGGAAACGGCAACAAATTGCCGACATGCACGCCGTCGACATGTACGCCTCGGAGTGGGTTATCGAGACGCTGCGGGCTGCCTGTCGAACCGAGACCGAGGGCTTCGCTGGCATGGTCTCCTCGCTCTATGCGGGCGATCATCTCATCGCGGCGCAAATTGGCATGCGAAGTCACCAGGTGATGTCGGCCTGGATCCCTACGCTCAATCCGGAATTCAAAAAGTTCTCGCCCGGCCTGCTATTTCATCTGGAACTGGCCAAGCACGTCGCGCCGCTCGGCATTCGACGTGTCGATCTGGGGCGTGGGCAAAATCAGCTGAAAATGAGCCTGCGATCCGATGGTATTCCATTGGCCCTGGGTGCGGTCGATCGACGACCCGTTAATCGGATCCTTCGTCACTGTTGGTACAAGACTCGCGATCTGGTGCATTCCACCCCGCTCAACGGCTTTCCACTGCGGTTTTATCGTCGCATCCGCGGTTGGTCGGCCCTAAGTTCTCTATAGGCAGAAGTATGCAAAACAAAGAAGAAATCGCCGCGAAACTACGAGAATTCATCTACGCCCAGTTTCCCCTTGCGCGTCAGCGAGAGGTTGGCGACGACGCATCGTTGATCGAACAAGGCATCGTCGACTCGCTGGGAGTGTTGGAGATTGTCGCGTTCATCGAGACGCAGTTCTCCATCATCCTGGAAGACGACGAAATGCTCGGCGAGAATTTCGACTCGATTGCTTCCCTCACCGCCTTCGTGCAAGCCAAATCCGATCCGGCCATGTCGACAGATGGGTAATTGATGGACTTTCTTCTTCACCATATGTTGCGGTCCAGCGCGGCCCGGTTTCCTGAAGCGGAAGCCTTGGTCCATGGCGATCGACGACTCTCCTATCGAGACGTTGCCGCCGCCGTGGCGAGCCTGGCGCGTGGGCTGCGCGCGGTCGGCGTGCGGCGCTGCGATCGAGTCGGCGTCTATCTTGAGCCGTCGGTCGAGCAGGTGCTGTCGATCTTCGCCGCGAGTCAGTCGGGCGGGGCGTTCGTGCCGATGCATCATGGATTGTTCGCCCGGCAGATCGCTCACATCGTCAACGACTGCGAAATGCGGGTGCTGATCACCGACGCCTCGCGCCTGGAGAAGCTACAAGAGATTCTCGACGAGACACCCTCCTTGGAGACGATCGTGCTCGTTGGAGAAGGGGAGTCCGCCGTCCCGTCAACGTCGCTCCCCTGCCAGCTGGTCTCTTTTCAGACGCTGCTGGAGAACGACGACAATCGATCCCCTTCGGAAGCCTGGCAAGATGTCGCCATCGAGAAGGATCTCGGCGCGATCCTCTACACGTCGGGTTCCACCGGAAAACCAAAAGGGGTCATGCTCAGCCATGGGAACATTGTGGCGGGCGCCGCGATTGTCTCGGATTACCTGAGCATTACTGAAGACGATCGCATCCTGGCGGTGTTGCCCTTCAGCTTCGACGCCGGACTCAATCAACTCACCACCGCCTTCCAGCAAGGCAGCACGCTCGTGCTCACGACCTTTCTTTTCGCCAAGGAAATTGTCGAAGTGCTTGAGCGGGAAGCGATCACCGGTCTGGCGGGCGTGCCATCGCTCTGGGCGTTATTGGCCCAAAGCAGTTCGAAACTAAAGGCGACGCCGTTACCCTGCCTGCGCTACATCACCAATACCGGCGGGGCCATGCAAGAAAACGTCTTGGCCAAGCTTCGCGAAGCGCTGCCGACCACACAGCCGTTCCTGATGTATGGCCTGACCGAGGCGTTTCGTTCCACCTATCTGCCACCTGAGGAATTGGATCGTCGACCGAACTCCATTGGTAAGGCGATTCCGAACACCGAGATCTTGGTCGTTAACGAAGCCGGCGAACTCTGTGGACCGGATGAACCGGGAGAGTTGGTACATCATGGGCCGACCGTGTCGATGGGATATTGGGGCCATCCCGAGCTGACTGCCCGCGTGTTGCGTCCCCATCCCTTTCCTCAGCCGGGCGAAGCGGAACCGAGCAAGGTCTGTTACTCGGGCGATCTGGTGAAACGGGACGCCGAAGGCTTCCTGTACTTCATTGGCCGTCGCGACAACCAGATCAAATCCTCTGGATTCCGCGTCAGCCCCACTGAGATCGAAGAGATTCTGTGCAAGAGTGCCGATCTCCAAGAAGCGGCCGTGATCGGAATTCCCGACCCGGTGCTGGGCCACCGCATCAAGGCATTTGTCGTGGCCAGCGAAGGACACAGCATTCAGTCCGATGATCTGTTGGCGCAATGTTCCACGGCCATGCCGCGACACATGATCCCCAAAGCGATCGAAATCGTCGATACCTTGCCCAAGACCTCCAGTGGCAAAGTCGACTATCCGGCGCTGCGACAATGCGAAGGGGTTGTGTGAATTGCCATGACGCCTAACAACGTCCGTAATCCGAACCATGCCACCCGGCTCGTCGAGCGCAACTTTCGCGTTACCGATGGACAGCTGGAAGTTGGTGACATGACGGTCGCCGAGTTGGCCGAGAAGTATGGCACCCCGTTGTTCATCTACGATCGCGGCCTGCTTTCCCGACAACTCGACGCGCTGCGCTCCGCGCTCACCGCGCGATTTGACATTTTCTATTCGATCAAGGCCAATCCCAATCAGAACATCCTCAAGTTTTTTGTCTCGCAAGGCTGCGGGCTGGAAATCGCCTCGGCTGGAGAACTCCTTCAGGCCTTGAAGGCGGGTTGCCCTGCCGAATCGATTGTGTTCGCCGGGCCGGGCAAACGCGATGAAGAACTGGCCGCCGCGCTGGCCAACGAGATTGGCGAAATCCACGTTGAGTCACTCGGTGAAGTGAAGCGACTAGCGAGACTTGCTGAATCTACGGGGCGGCGCCCCAGAATTGCCCTTCGGGTGAACCCCTTGGGCGATGCTCAGGGAGGTGCGATGCGGATGGGCGGCAAGGCAACTCCCTTCGGCATCGACGAAGAACAGTTGGACGAAGCGGTCGATCAGATCGTCGCCACCGATCGACTCGATCTGGTCGGCGTTCACCTCTTCACCGGGACACAGATACTCGATCATGAAGTCCTGATCACTCAGTATCGTCGCGCGGTGGACATCGCCAGTCGAGTGGCGAGTCGACTCGGCAGACCGCTGGAAACCATCGATTTCGGCGGGGGACTCGGGATACCCTACTTTGCTCACGAGACTCCACTCGACCTCGATGCCTTGGCGGCGGGTGTCGCTGAGTTGATTGCCGACATCCGTGGCGATGCCATGCTGCGAGATGCGCGATTGATTGTTGAGCCGGGGCGATTTCTCGTCGGAGAGGCGGGACTCTACGTGACCCGCGTTATCGACGTCAAAACATCACGCGATAAGAAATTTGTCGTCGTCGACGGCGGGATGCACCACCACCTGGCGGCCTCGGGCAACTTGGGCCAGACGATCAAGCGAAATTATCCCGTCGCTCTGGCCAACAAGATGGGCGACTCTTGCTCGACGAGACAAACGGCCGACTTCGAGAACGGCAAAGCGGTATCGGAAACGGTGGATGTTGTCGGATCGCTTTGTACGCCACTTGATGTACTGGCCCGAAGCATTGCCTTGCCTGCGCCCGAGGTGGGTGACCTGTTCGTCGTCTTCCAGTCCGGCGCTTACGCTCGCTCGGCCAGCCCTTTGGGATTTCTGAGTCACGACGCGCCCCCGGAAGTGTGTGTCGACTCGCAGCAGGATCACCTGATACGGCGGCGCGGCGCTCCCAATGATTACCTGATCGGCCAGACCGAGACGCCGTTGAATATGAGTATTTCGACCCGATAGAGACTCCTCACGAAACAATGGTTGCCTTGCAGAAAATCACCGCCGCAATGTTCGACGACCTTTATGGGTCGTATCTCGACGATGACGATCCGCACCTGCGGAAGGACGATTGGCGCGCGCTGCTCATCCCTCCGGCAGACAAAGATGAACCGGGCACCGGCTACGTGTTGCGAGATGGAGACAAGATTGTCGGCATGCTGGGCATGATTTTCAGCGAGCGGATGATCGACGGGACATCGAGAAGGTTTTGCAATTTGCATAGCTGGTTTGTCGACGACGCCTATCGTGGCTACAGCTTGATGTTGATGCGACCGGCGCTGCGGCTGACCGACCACACACTTACCGACTTTACGCCGACCGATCGCGTCTGCACGATTTCCACCCGGCTAGGCTTCCGATCGCTCGATTCGCGGCTCAAGATTTTGCTACCCTCGCCCTGGACGAAGGGCCACTCGGACATCGAGCTGGTGGACGACACCGATCAAATTGCCGGGCGGTTGTCTGCCGCCGATCTGCGGTTGATGCGGGATCACACACGCGACCGCTTCTATCACTTGCTCGTCGAAGAGGGAGAAGGCTATTGCTACTTGATCTTCAATCGAGTCGATCGGCATGTGATGCCCTACTGCCACTTGCATTACATCAGCAATAAGTCTGTCTTTGCTCGGCACGAGTCAGCGATCCGCAAACAGATTCTCCGTACCGGAGGCGGGCGGTACGTGGCGATGAATGCCCGTCTGGCAGGCGACATGCCGCTTCGTTCGAGCTTGACGGTGCCTGTCAGTACGAAACAGCTCTACCGTTCGAGTGACGATTCGCCGGAGCAAGTCGACACGCTCTATTCGGAGGTGTCCCTGCTGTGGTTAACAACCTTCCCCGACGCCAGCCACATGTTGCGGCGGTGTGTCGGTCGGGTGCAAGACATCTTGCCCGGGCGGAGCAAGGCGGTGAACCCGGTCTGTAACATCAACAGCGAACCCCCAGCCCTGACATAAATCGGGTTGATCGTCGCCCCACGCTCATGAGAGCGATTCGGCGACCAACTCAGCCCTCGACAGTACAACTATCCAGAATCGCAGAGACAACTACCCATCCTGAGGAACAGTTCGATGAAGAAACATTTTTCCGAGTCGCTACGTGGCAAGTCGGTGTTTGTTACCGGCCACACCGGCTTCAAAGGCTCCTGGCTCTGTCTCTGGCTGGAGCACATTGGAGCTTCGGTCACCGGCTACGCCCTGGCCCCGCCGACCGACCCGAATAACTTCACCGTATCGGGCGTTCGCGACGTGTTGGCCGATCATCATGAGGCGGACATCCGCGATGAAGCGACACTCCAACGCGCCATGCGACAGGCCAATCCCGACGTTGTGTTGCACCTGGCCGCGCAATCGATCGTCCGTAAGAGCTACGAGATTCCTCGTGAGACGTTTGACGTCAACGTGATGGGAACGGCCACGGTCCTGGAAGCGGTCCGCGCGCTCGACAAGCCCTGTGCCGTGGTCTGCGTAACCAGTGACAAGTGCTATGAAAATCGCGAACAGATCTGGGGTTACCGAGAAGTCGACGCCATGGGCGAACACGATCCCTACGGCGGCAGCAAAGGGGCCGCGGAGTTGGTGATCAGATCGTATCGCCATTCGTTCTTCGCTCCCCAGCGAACTCAGGAACACGGCGTCCGGCTGGCCAGTGGTCGCGCCGGAAATGTCATCGGCGGGGGCGACTTCACGCCTGATGCGTTGATTGTCGACGTCTTCAAGTCCTTGACCGCCGGCGAGCCCGCGCGGTTGCGTAGCCCTGGCGCGTTTCGCCCCTGGCAGCACGTCTTGCAGGCGCTCAGTGGCTATCTGACCTTGGCGGCTCGCCTGCTCGACTCGGACGACCCGAGCCTCTGCAGCGGTTGGAACTTTGGGCCCCTGCCGGGCAACGAACTGCCGGTCCAAAAACTGGTCGACATCTTTCTCGAACAGTGGGGAGCCGGTTCCTGGATCGATGTCAGTGACACCAACAATCCGCATGAGGCCAACGTCCTGCGGCTCTCGATCGACAAGGCGCTGTGGCAGCTCGACTGGCGACCCTGTTGGTCGGTGCATGAGACGCTGCGTCGCACAGCGCAATGGTATCGCCGCTACCTCGACGCACCCGAATCGATGCGAGACTTTAGTTACGAGCAGATTGACGCCTATCAAGCGGCGACAAGGGCCGTGGAAGCGAACTCAGCTGGGGCCCTGCCGGATACCGGTCTTGGTTCCCCCGTGGCGTTTCCGACCGTGGCGAGTCAGGCGGCGCAATCGTTGCCGTCGTCACAACGTTCGTGATCGTTGCGAGAATCGCGACTGACAAGAATATCGTGATTCTCGAACTCATCGCGAAAAAAACAGACTCTCCCCGCTCCCCAGTGTTACAGTTTCATACCAAGCATTGTCTTGGTGTGGTACGGCGGCCGCTTCTTACCCGGAGCACGCCGAAGGAATAGAGAGAACACACCATTGCCTTCCCCGGAGAATGGCATGCTAAACAACTTGGAACAAACGAGCGCCGACCCGTCGGGGGTTCCCATGGCCCTGGGGCAATCGTCCGCGCGGACCGACTTTTCCCGCTCCCAAGCGCTCCAGGAACGCAGTCATCAACTCATTCCCGGAGGCTGCCATACGTATGCCAAGGGGGACGATCAGTTTCCCGTCTTGGCGCCCGGTTTTATCGCCCGCGGCTCGGGCTGTCATGTGTGGGATCTCGACGGCAACGAATACATCGAATACGGCATGGGTTGCCGTGCGGTGACACTCGGCCATGGCTTTGAACCGGTGGTTCGCGCTGCCCAGGAAGAAATGTTGCGAGGGGCCAACTTCTCGCGCCCTTCGCCCATCGAAGTGCATTGTGCCGAAGAATTGCTCGGCATGATCGATGGCGCGGAGATGGTCAAGTTCTGCAAGGACGGCTCGAGCGCCACGACGGCCGCCTTGAAATTGGCCCGTGCTCACACGCGACGCGACAAGGTGGCGTTTTGCATCGACCATCCATTCTTCGCCACCAACGACTGGTTCATCGGCAGTACGCCCTTCGACGCCGGCATTCCGCAGGCGATCAAGGATCTATCGCTCACCTTTCGCTACAACGACATCGATAGCGTTCGTGCACTCTTTGAGAATCATCCCGGCGAAATCGCCTCGCTGATCATGGAGCCGGCCAAGTACGCCGATCCCGAGGACAATTTCCTGCACAAGGTGCAGGATCTCTGTCACGAGAACGGGGCGGTGTTCATCCTCGACGAGATGATTACCGGTTTTCGCTGGCACAACGGCGGGGGACAAGAGTATTACGACATCGTGCCCGACCTGTCGACATTTGGCAAAGCTCTGGCAAATGGATTCTCGGTCTCGGCCCTGGCCGGAAAACGGGAACTGATGGAGCTCGGAGGTCTACTGCACGATCAAGAGCGCGTCTTTCTGCTCTCGACAACCCACGGGGCGGAAACCCATTCGCTGGCCGCCGCCATTGCCACGATGCAGGTCTATCAAGCGCAGCCGGTCATCGAAACGCTGTTTCGACAAGGCCAGCGATTGCGAGAGGGAATCGATGCGTCCATCGCCGCCCATCAGTTGACCGACTACCTGGAAGTGATCGGCAAGCCATGTTGTCTGGTGCTCGCTTCACGCGATCAGGACAAGCAGCCTTCGCAAGCATTCCGCACACTGATGTTGCAAGAGACCATTCGGCGCGGCGTGTTGATGCTCTCGCTGGTCACCAGTTATTCGCACTCCGACGACGATATCGATCATACGATCAACGCCATCGACGAGTCGCTCGACGTCTACAAGAAAGCGCTCGACGAGGGAGTGGAGAAGTATCTTGTTGGTCGCCCGTCCAAGTCCGTCTATCGCAAGTTCAACTAAGTCATGAACGATTCCAACCGACAACTCGAAACCGCTGGGCACGAGATGCATGCGCTCATCTCGCGGCTGTTCCCGATTTGTCGGAGCATGACCGGGCCGGGTGTTCGTGAGACCCTGCAGATTCTGCAGGAATACGTCCCGCTTGAGGTCCATGAGGTGCCCAGCGGAACCCCGGCTTTCGATTGGACTGTTCCCCGCGAATGGGACATTCGTGACGCTTACATCAAAGACGAGTCCGGCCACCGAATCGTCGACTTTCAAGAGTCGAATCTGCATGTCGTCAGCGGCAGCAGTCCCATTCACCAGACGTTGCCCTGGAGTGAACTGAAGGAGCACGTTTACAGTCTGCCAGAGCATCCGACCTGGATTCCGTATCGCACTTGTTTTCATCGGCAAGATTGGGGTTTCTGTGTCTCCCACCAACAGTTCGTTGAACTGGAGAAGAAACCCCATGCCGAGTACGAAGTTTGTATCGACGCGACGCTGTCCGACGGATCGCTAACCTATGGCGAATTCTTCTTGCCTGGCGAAACGGAACAGGAGCTGCTGTTGTCGTGCCATACCTGTCATCCCTCGCTGGCCAACGACAACTTATCGGGTATCGCGGTAGCGGTGCAATTGGCCAAGATGCTGAGCGAGCGGAAGCGACGCTATGGATATCGATTCGTCTTCGTCCCGGCCACGATTGGTCCCATTGTTTGGCTGAGCCAAAATGAAAAGCGACTGGCGAACATCAAGCACGGCCTCGTGCTCGCGCTGCTCGGCGATGGTGGTAATTCGACTTACAAGAAGTCACGCCACGGCCATGCCGAAATCGATCGTGCCGCAGCCCACGTGTTGAAACACTCCGACGCGGACTATTCGATCCGAGAGTTCGAGCCTTACGGCTACGACGAACGGCAATATGGTTCACCGGGCATCGATCTGCCGATGGGCTGCTTGATGCGGTCACCCAACGGGGAATATCCCGAGTACCACACCTCGGCTGACAACTTGGAACTGGTCGAGCCAGAGTTCCTGACCGACTCCCTTCGCAAACTCCTCGGCATTGTCGAGACCCTGGAAGGGAATGAGACATTTATCAACTTGAAGCCGTTTGGTGAGCCGCGGCTCGGCCGCCACGGACTCTACGAGGCGTTCGGTTGCGACGAAGACCAGGCTCGCCTGCAGCAGGCGGTCCTGTGGGTCTTGAATCAATCCGACGGCCGACACTCTCTACTCGACATTGCCAGCCGATCTGGCTTCGACTTCGCCTCGATTCGTCGGGCAGCAGACGCCTTGCAGCAGGTCGGACTTCTGGAGCTTCGCCCAAGTCGGCCAACAGAAACGAACTTCCCCGCGGCGCCGCTGGCCCCCGCGGGCGACTCGACCGATCTCGCCGGGAAGGCGAGTTGTCATCCTTTACCCGTTCATGAACAGACTCCCGCCCAGGGATAGAGACCCTTCCGTTTGAAACAGGAAAGACAGGCACGATGAATACGGTCTACTGCAATTGCGACATCGACGACGATCAACGACGTGCTCGGTTGTACGCCGGTCAGTTGTTCGTTTACACGGCCAGCGATAGCACGCGTGCCCTCTGTCAGCACGCTCGCGAGATGTGCGAAGAGGCCTTTGCACCGTTCGATCCGTGCCTGGCTCAATACGAGATGCCGGTCGAGAAGTACGTGGAGATTCTCGCTACCTTGAAGCCGAACTTCATTCACCACCCTAAGTCAAAGCAGACTATTCGGGCGATTTTCGAAGAATTCAATTGCGATTTGGAGAAGACCTTCTTCGATGTCCCGCGACTGCGAACCGTGACCTCCGACGGCTACCTGACATCGGGCTTGGGCTACGCCTTCAAGCCGCACCGCGACACCTGGTACTCGCCGCCTATGTGTCAACTCAACTGGTGGCTACCGGTGTTCGATATCGAGTCGGAGAACTCAATGGCGTTTCATCCCCATTACTGGAATCGACCGATCAAGAATTCATCGCATGAGTTCAACTACCAGGATTGGAACAACACCGGCCGCAAAGCGGCTCCCAAGCTCGTCGGCAAGGACACCCGCCGACAATCGGAAGCGCTGGAGCCACTCGAACTCGATCCCCAGGTGCGTGTCGTGACCGAACCGGGTGGGCTGCTGATCTTCTCGGCCGCCAACCTGCACTCCACGGTGCCCAACACCGCTGGCAAGACGCGGTTCAGCATCGATTTCCGAACCGTTCATCTCGACGAACTTCCCACCAACGGCGGCGCGCCGAACCTCGATAGCGCCTGCACCGGCACAACGATCCGCGACTATCTGCGCGGCACCGATCTGGCGCACGTCCCTGAAGACGTCTGTGCCCTCTACGAAAACAACAACACGAACTTTCCTCAGGCACCCGCGGTGGCCGCTCCGACCGACACGGCCTCGCTGCAGCAGCCACTGAACTCGTAATTATCATCCTTTCATAGCGACTAGAAAACACCACGCCAATTTTCAGCAGAGAGAAAAATCATGACTCAGAATTTGACTTCCAACTCCGTCTCGGGCAATTCCATCTCGGGCGATATCACTCCCGTTGTTGTTCCCACCACCTCGTCGACTCCCCAGGCCAAGGGAGGTTGTCGCTTCTGCGGAACTCCGCTTCAGCAATCGGTCGTCGATCTGGGTAAGTCGCCGCTCTGCGAGAATTTTCTGACCAAGGATCAACTCATCGAAGTCGAAGAGTTCTATCCGCTGCACGCCTTCGTCTGCGATCGCTGCTTTCTGGTCCAGGTCGAAGAGTACGTGCACGGCAAGGAGATCTTCTGTGGAGAGTACGCTTACTTCTCCTCCTACTCCGATTCCTGGTTGCGACACGCGGCCCGCTATGTCGACGCGATTACGGAGCGACTCGGACTGACCAAAGAACACCACGTCGTCGAGCTGGCCAGCAACGACGGCTATCTGCTGAAGAACTTCGTTGAGAAGGGCATTCCCTGTACCGGAATCGAGCCGGCCGATAACGTTGCCGCCGTGGCGGTTGAGAAGGGCGTGCCGACTATCGTCAAGTACTTCGGTGTCGAGACCGCCAACCAACTGGTGGCCGAAGGGCTGCGAGCCGATCTGATGATCGCCAACAACGTCCTGGCGCACGTGCCCGATCTGAACGACTTTGTCGCCGGGATCAAGATCCTGCTGAACGAAGGCGGCGTCATGACCATCGAATTCCCACAGCTGCAATGCCTCATCGAAGGCAATCAGTTCGATACGATCTATCAAGAACACTACTGTTACTTCTCGTTGCACACCTTGTTGCAGGTCTTTGCTGCCCATGGAATGACGATCTTTGATGTCGAAGAAATTCCCACCCATGGTGGTTCTCAGCGAATCTACATTCGCCACACCGAAGACGAAAGCAAGCCAGTCACGGCCAAGGTGACCGAAATCCATCAACGCGAACTCGATGCCGGGCTGACCCGGGCCGAAACCTATCAGGCCTTCGCCGAGCGGGTTGCCGGCGTGAAGCGGGATCTGCTCGAATTCCTCATCCAAGCCAAACGAGACGGCAAGAGCGTGGCCTGTTACGGCGCGCCCGGCAAGGGCAACACGATGTTGAACTATTGCGGTATCCGCACCGATTTCATCGACTACGTTGTCGATCGCAATACCTACAAGCACAACAAGTATTTGCCGGGTACCCACATTCCGGTGTTTGCTCCGGAGAAGCTGGCCGAGACCAAGCCCGACTACGTGCTGATTCTGCCTTGGAATCTGAAGAAGGAAATCTCGGCCCAACTGGAGTACGTGCGTGAATGGGGTGCCCAACTGGTGGTCGCCATTCCTGAGTTGAGCGTGTACTAAACGATTTACCTCATGAGCAACCGAGCGGATTAGTCAACGAAGGGTAGGCAACCGATGAAGGTCGTGCTGTTCTGTGGCGGTTTTGGCATGCGGATGCGGGAATTCTCGGAATCGATTCCCAAGCCGATGGTCAAAATCGGATATCGCCCGATCCTGTGGCACATCATGAAATACTATGCCCACTTCGGGCATACGGAGTTCATTTTGTGTCTCGGGTGGAAGGCCAACGTGATCAAGGAATACTTCCTGAATTACGACGAGTGCATCTCCAACGACTTTGTCCTCTCCGGAGGAGGCGATTCGGTCACTTTGCTCGGCAGCGACATCCAAGATTGGAAGATCACCTTTGTCGATACCGGAACTTCGTCGAATATAGGTCAACGTCTCAAAGCGGTTGAACGACATCTCGACGGCGAAGAGGTGTTCCTGGCCAACTACACCGACGGCCTCTCCGACGTGCACTTGCCCCACATCATCGACTCCCTGCACAAGCACGACGCCGTGGCTTCCTTCCTGTCGGTCAAGCCGCGTCATAGTTTTCACGCCATCAAGGTCGATCCCGGTGGACAGGTTCAAGGGATCGCGCCCATCGAGCAATCAGATGTCTGGATGAACGGCGGCTTCTTTGCCTTCCGCAACGAGATCTTTAGGTACATCGAGGACGGTGAAGAACTGGTGGACGAACCATTTCGCCGACTGATCGGCCAGGGCCGATTGAGCACTTACAAGTACGATGGGTTCTGGGGCTGCATGGACACCTTCAAGGAGATGCAGTCGCTCGAGGAAATGTACAGCCGTGGCCAGGCCACCTGGGAGGTCTGGAACCAGCGCCTGCCGCAACAGGACAAATCGAGCGGTCAGCTGCCGCCGATCGTCAATTACGACCCTGCGAACTACGACACCACCTCGGGCGATGCTCCCGTAGCCCAGGAATAGTCATCTACGGCGGCGAAAAATCGCGGCGACCGGAAGTGGCCCCATGATCAATCTGCAACTTGACAATCTGAAGACGATTCTCTGTCTGGGATCGCACGCCGATGACATCGAAATCGGCTGCGGCGGAACGATCCTCAAGCTGCTCCAGCAGCATCCGAACGTCAACGTCTGTTGGGTCGTGCTCAGTGGATCGGACCGGCGGGCCGACGAGGCGCGCGCCAGCGCGGAGAAGTTTCTCGCCCATGCCGGCGAGTCACGAATCATTCAGAAACAGTTTCGCGACAGCTTCTTCCCCTACTGTGGACAGGAGATCAAGGAGTTCTTCTTTGAACTACAGCAAGAGATCTCGCCCGACCTGGTGCTCACGCATCGCCGTGAAGACATGCATCAGGATCACCGCCTCGTGGCCGAGCTGACTTGGAATACGTTCCGCAATCACCTTATCTTGGAATATGAGATTCCCAAGTACGAAGGGGATCTGGGAAATCCGAACGTGTTTGTGCCGCTTTCGGAATCGCTGTGTCAGCAGAAGGTCAGCACGATCGTCGATGAGTTTGCCAGCCAGAGTGATAAGCCGTGGTTCACGGCCGACACGTTCTGGTCGCTGTTGCGGATACGCGGAATCGAATGTGCGTCGCCCAGCCAGTTTGCTGAAGGGTTGTACGCTCGCAAGTTGACGCTCTAAGCCAACTTGCTTGTCGAGGAGCTCGGCTCGCTTGACCACCCGACGCCCGGTGGCTCTCCTCTTGATTCGTATCTCTTCGGGCGTGGCATTCCCAACCCGGACTAGGGGAGTACGGGCCGACCTGGCGCGATCCTCCTGGCACATTCGGTTATCTTCTTTCTTTCCGGCTTTCTCTCCGATGTATTGCCACAGGCCCGCCGGTGTCTCTCCCCAGGCTGACGGAAAAATCGTTAAAAACTTCCGAATCCAAATAGTCGTCCAGCGGCGGCGAAATACCCGACAGCTGGCATATCATTTCGCCGCAGGTGGGCGTCTCCGTTCGTTGACAGTCCGGAGCGGACCCCGTTAGGATGGGAGTTGTGCCGCGGGTCCGCTGCACAATCTTCTCTAGGGGTTTCTCGGCCAGACATCGAGCTGGTCATGGCGATTGCGTGGGAGTAACTGGGATGTCACGATCTCTCGTTCTGATGCGCGGTGTGGTGGGGCTGCTTTTGGCCGTCGTTCTGACCGCCGGAGCTTTGGCAGACACCGTCGATTCCAAGGCGCTCAAGTATCACAAGGCGTTGGTCAAGCGGCCGAATCCAGGTTATCTGTTCGATCGCTTCTATAACTCCTGGCTTGACACCGGGACTCTCGATGAGCTGTCCGCTTACTTGCAGAAGCAGGTCGAGGCGAACAACGCCACGGCCGATCGCCTGCTGCTGGCTTTCTTCTATGCCAAACAGGGCGACGATGTGCGCGCTCTGCAGCAATTTCGAGTGGCGCTCAAGAACGATCCCGAGAATGCGCAGGCCTTCTATCACAAAGCAGTGGTCGAAGCGCGGACGCTCGATTTCGAGGCGGCGATTGCCGACCTGGAACAGGCGCGACAGTCGAAGCCCGCGGCGAAATTGGCAACCGACATCGCCAAACTGCAGGGCCGACTTTACGTTCGCAATCGACAGACCGAGAAGGCCCTGGCGGTCTGGAAACAGTTGCTCGATGCCAATCCAAACGACGAAGACCTCTACGAAGACATTATCGAACTTCAGATCAGCGAAGGATTGTTCGACGAGGCGGTGGCGCTTTCCGAACAGCTCGTCAGTCATACCAAGGACAAGTACAAGCAGGTCATCCGTCGTATCCGCATTGGCGACATTCATCAGCGTGCCGGCAAGCGGAGCAACGCTCTGGAAGCCTACAGCAAGACATTGGAAGACGTCGGCCACGGTTCCTGGCTGGAACGCGAGATTATTGCGCAAATCGAACAGGTCTTCCGTCGCGAAGATGACCTGACCGGATTGCAGGATCAATACAAGAAACTGATCGAGCAGTACGCCAAACGAATCGAGATCCGCAAGCGTTACGCCAAGCTGCTCTCCGAGCTAGGGCAAGATGAGGAAGCGACCAAACAGTTTGAAGACATTCTGCGGTTGATGCCAGGAGATCGTGGCAATCACGAAGCCTACGTCACGCTATTGGCCAATAGCGACAAGCTACCCCAGGCGATCAAGGCCGCCGAAGCGCTCATCGAGCAGCATCCCGAGGATGGGGAGTTGCGAATCCGTCTGGCCCGGCTGCACCATCAGGCCAAGGATAAAGCTGCCGCGGGCAAAGCGATCGATCAGTACTTGGAAGTCTCCGATAAGAGCGAATACGTCTATCTTCGCGCCGCCCAACTACTCAAGCAGTTCGAAGCGGTCGAGGCGGCCGAGAAGATTTATGAGAAACTGACCCGTGCCTACCCCGAGTCGAGCGCCGCGCTCGAAGCCCAGGCCGCGTTTCTCTACACGCGAGAAAAAAAGGATCGGGCTCTCGCTATCTGGCGAGGTTTGGCCGAGGGTAAAGGGCGTTCGGAGCTGGTCCATGTCGCCCGGCTGCTGGCCGCCCGAAACGAACATCAGACCGCGTTTGATTTGCTCCAGGCCCGCGAGCAGGAATTCTCCAACGACACGATCTACTTGGGCCAACTTATTTCGGCCGCCATCGCCCTCGAGAAGTTTGAGGAGGCGATTCCTTGGGCCCGTCGTCGCGTGCGGCTCGCCAAGTCCGGCGCCGAACTGGAGACGGCCGTCGCTCAAGCTGCCAAGGTTATCGACAAAGCGGACCAATCTTCTGAGTTGGCGCAGACCATGTCGGGCATGCCCAAGCGATCGGCCTCGGAAACGTGTCTACTCGCCGAGTTGCTGGAGAGAACAGGCGATAGCTCCGGAGCCGACCGCGTGTTGGCGGAGATCGACGATCAGGACAGCCTGCTCGTCGCCAGTCAACAAGTTCGTTTGTTTACCCAGCGACGAGATTGGGCGAAGGCGGCCGAAGCGATTCGTCGCCTTGTCGAGATGCCCGAAGGTCGCAAGAGCATTCATGTGCGACGCTTGGTTGAGCTTTACCAAAAGGACTTCAAGCTCGACGAAGCGCTCCGCTGGGTCCAGGAGTGGAAGAAACTCTCGCCCGGCAGTACTACACCTTGGCTGACCGAATCACGATTGCTGGTTCGTCAGGGTAAGGTGGCAGACGCGATCAGCGCGCTGCGGGCCGCGGTCAGCGAGTTCGAAGACGACGTCGATTTGCGTGCCCGGCTGGCCAAACTCTATGCCGACGAGGGCAAGCTGGCCGACGCCGAACGCATTTATTGGCGACTCTACGAAGATGGTAAGGACCTGACCTCGAAACTTCGCTGGGTACAACAACTGGCCGAAGTTGCCGAGCTTCAGGGAACGGAAAAGCAGTTGGTCGAGAAATTCGAACAACGCCGCCGTACGAACCGCCAGTCTCTCGAGCCGTTGCTCTCGCTGGCCGAAATTCATCGTGCCGCGGGAAGCTACGAAGAACGCCGGAAGGCCTTGCTTGAGGCGACTCGCATTAAAGCGGATGATTTGCAACTGCTATGGCACATTGCACGAATTGAAGAGACCGAGGGCGACTGGGAACGCGCGCTGGCCACCTTGGAGAGAGCGCTGAAGGTTGACGATAGCCCTCGGACTCGTGAGAAAATGGCTCGTGTGCACCTCTATCACGGCGATTCCGAAAAGGGGTATGCGATTCTGTATGAACTCGCCGGACTCGAACAGTCCGACGCGAGGAGTATTGAGGGCATCGCCGAAGCGATGATGGGCGTTGGCGATTGGGAACGGGCCGAGGCGTTCTTGGCGCCCCAGCTGGTTCGCTACGTCGACGACTATCGATTGCGCTATCTCTACTCCGTGGCGCTGGAGGAGGTCGGCAAGACGTCCGAGGCGATCGAGAGTTTTGTCTCCCTGCTGAAAATAGACAAGGAGATACACGGCCGCTTTGGAAAGCAGCAGCAGGCTCCCTGGGCCGCCTATTTGGGACCGGTCGGGGCGCTGGTGCCTCAAGAGTCGGTCGACTACCTCGAGTTAACCTGGATTAGCAACGTCGTCTACAGCTACAAGCAGGGGCGGATGGGCGGAGGTTACGTATCGGGCTATCGCGGCGTGGCCCAATCCGCGATTTCGATGCCCAACGATCTGGCCACCCTCCGCAAGTACACGCTCACTCACCTGATGACCATGTCCCAGTTGTTGGACGAAGACGAGCAGAACGATCTGGCCAGCTCGCTCAAGACGGTTGGCTCCACCAATGCCAAGGTGCTGATGCAACTCGCGCCTCAAATCAACAATCCAGAAAGTGTGCTTTCGATCGCCCACGATCATCCCGAAGACAAAGGCGTCATGGGGCTGTTCGTGCTGATGAATATGCAAGGCTCGGGCGGCGAAGCCGAATCGTGCATCAGTGCTTACGAATTGTTTAAGGAAGAGCGTCCACAGCTTGCGCTGATGGCCGCCATTCAGGCTGTCCGCATGGACGAAGATCACCTTAAGCTGCTCGACGAAGCGCTCAAGAAGACCGACAATATCGAGCATCCCAACATCTTTCCGATGATGTCGTTGGCTTATACGACCAACTCCCAGTTTAGTGGTGGTCAGCCGGTCGACTTGCCCGACGGGTACAAGAAGCGCATTCTCGACCGGCTTGTCGACTGGTACCCCCGTCTTAAGAACGCGAATATTCAAGGCTATTGGATCTTTGTCCTGGTCGCGGGCGCCTTGTCGAACGGGGATGATCCGGGACCGTACTACGCCTTCTTGGATGGCGAGGTGAAGCGCTGGCGAGAGAGTTCTCAGAAGAACCAATCCAGTAGCAACATGATGGGATTCTACGGTGGGCCTGAGGAGCAATTTATTCAGCCGCTGGGGTTCCCCCCCGATATCTTACCGAACTTTCCCGACCACGTTCGCTCGATTCTGACCGGAGATCAGATGCGCGTGTACGGCATGTCCGGTGAGCAGAATGAGGACTGGAACGATAAGCTGGTCCTGGAGAGCCTCCAGAAAGTCAAAGATCCGACACTCAAGATTCTGCTGGCCCAACAAGCCGGCCAAACGGGCATCGTCGAAGAACATCTCAATCAGATGTTGCAGTCGGAGCAGCCGATTCTCGACGCCCTGCTGCTGGCGGCCGGCAAAGCGACTCAGGACGAAAAACTCGACACCGCGGCCCAGTTGTTGGACAAAGCCCGCTACCTACCGATGTCGCGCTCGGTGCGCAAGCGTGTCGACCGCGCGCTGGTCGCGCTGGCGACCGTTGGCTCCGGCAATCAGGATGCAGAGGCGTCTCAGAAAGAAACGACCCCGCTGGCTTCCGGTCTGCAGACCGCCCTCTCCGCTCTGGCGAAGCTTGCCGGCGCGAATAAGAAAGACCAGCAGGGGACGGAGGTGGACAACGCACTGCTTGTTGCCGGTCGCGGTGCCGCTCTGCGACTTCGTCGGGCCTTGCTGAATGTGGAGGAGCGTCAGCAATTGGTGGTGGCGCTCGAAGAACTCGGCCTCAAGGATGAAGCCGACAAGTTGGAGGAAACGGCCACGGCTCTCGCTGGCAGCTCCGGTCCAGTCCGTAGCGTAGGAGCTTCCAGCTCCTACGGAACGCAGACGAATCGCGTCACCCAGCTGCTTAACGACGGAAAACAAGAGCAGGCGGTCCGGGTCATTGTTGGCCAGTTCAAGATTCTCTCGCAGTCGGTTTTGTCCCAGCCTGGCTACTTGCGCTACAACGAGTACGAATTGCGCGAGCTGAAAACCACCATTCAGGCACACGGACTTCAGAAGGATGTCCTGGCCAAGCTCGATCCGGGCGATTCCTCAAGTGAACTGAAGTGGAGCCACTACGGCATCGCTTGCGAGGTCCTGGGTGAACCAGACAAGGCTCGCCAGGCTTACGAAAAGGTCCTTGCCAAGCGGAAGAAGAATGATTCGATTCGATACCAACTCATCGGACTGATCGTTCAGACCGAGCCAGAGGCCGCTGACGCGCTGCTGTTGGAGATATCTCCACGCAATGCACCCTCCATGGCTTCCGCGATGATCGGCATGGTCAGCGATTCCGATACGGAGCTGGTCAAGCGAATTCAAGTCTTTGAGTTGTTAACACGCTACTTGGCGAGTCATATCGACAAGGACACCGAGAAGATCGACTTGTCGTGGGCCATGCAGTTGGCCGGTTCCCTGTCTGGTGAGCAATATATGCGACACGGCAATAATCTGAGTTCTCTGTACGCCATCTCACCACCCGAGGGGAACTACTCCGAGGAGGTGTCTGCGCTGATCGAGAAGCGTGCCAAGGCCCATCGCACCCTCTGCGAGACGATGCTCAAGATTCCCCAGCTCGCCCCCGATGGGTTCACACAACTGCTGGCGCTTGCCGAACGTGAAGACAAGGTCACCGACAAGTACATCGACATGGCGCTGCAGGCCGTGCTCGATCACCAGCCGGCCCGTGGGGCGGCCTCCGCTCAACCGACCGTGAGTCCCTATCTCCACTTGCTCGGAGGGCACAGCTCATCCGATACGGAAACCGTGCCGTTCCGAACTCCGAGTGAGTTCTTGGTTCGTCATGCCTGGAAGACCAAGAATCTGAAGCTGGTCACCGAGCAGGCGATTCCCAAGCTAGAGGCGGCCGAAAAAACGAAACTGGCAGACCAGTTCAGAGAGTCGCTGACCCTCTACACCTGCGAAGAGGATGTCTTTCTCAAGACCGTCCAGAAGTCGATGGCACGAGAACGCTCGCAGAGAGGGCGCTACCGGGGGCAATATGTCGATTTGCAATCCCTATCCAAGGCGATCGAGATCTGGGAAGACCGAGAACTGGGTGTCGGCTTGCAGCCGCTGTTCGAGGAGCAACTCAAGAGGAATGCCGACAACTCGATCGCGGCTCCGACAACGCGTTATCTGCTGGCGCTGGCCCGCCAAGCGAAGCATGAGCAGGTGATCCAGTTTCTGGACATGTTGGCGGAGGAGTTCATCGGCCCCCGAGAGGAACGCTCCGCCTTGGTCGAGAAACACTACAAGCCGAATCAGTGGTCGTCCAATACAGTCAACGGGAGAATTCACCAGTTCACCGGCATTATTCAGGCCTTGTTCCCGCATCGCGAGCTGGCTTTTCCGGCCCTGGAGCAACTCCGCCTCTGTGGTTTGGAGCAGATCGGACTGCAAGCTCGTTACCAGTTGATGCAGCACTTTAGCAATTTGCCCACCGGAGGTAAGGACCCACAGAAAGATATCGACTTGATATTCGCGTTCATCGAATCTTCGCCGTTTCTCGCCGATCTCGATGAGCTGTACGTCTACGCCTCTGATGAAGACAACGAAGCGGAGACCCTGCTAGGGCACATGCTCTTTGCCTTGCAGGACCGCTCAATCAGTGAGGGTGTTCGCAAGAAATTGGAGACCCGAGACCCGCAGACATTTGGCACGGGTCTGTTGATAGCCGCCACGAATTCGGATGGTCCGCTGACCAAAACCGTGCTCGAATATTTGACGCAGCAGCGTGAGTCGATCGAATCGCAGCCTGCCGATAAACAGCGCATGATCGCCAAGCTACTGGAGCAGCTCGATGCGCGTCAGCCGGTTAGGGATATGAAGTTGAGCGACGAGCAGAAGCAGACTCGAGAGTGGCTGCTCAGCGCTCGATCGGATCGACACAAGGCCCTCACCGAGAGAATCTTGAAGGCCAAACGCTTCTCCGATCTTCAGAAGGATGGAAACAACTTCACAAACAATCTCGATGACATCATCGGACGTACGATTGACTCCGATCCGGAGAGAGCCTTGGAGCTGTTCGAAAAGGTAATCCAACTCGTCGAGAAATCTCCGCCGGCTCGCCATCGGCGCCGTCAGCAGGGCACCAGCTATGCCGCGCAGCTACTCCGCGAGATCAGCAACAGCCGTTACGATTTTGCGACGACCGCCTTTACCATCGATGTGCTCCTGGCCGATCGTCAGGAAGACTTCGATTCGTCCTGGCTGGAAAGCTCCCTCCGACGAACCGTGCGAAATCGATACTGGCAGTCTCTGCCGAATTCCAGCAACGAAGAAACACCCATTCAACGAATGAAGTTGTTGTATGCCGAATTGGGCAAGCACCTGGCAACTCGTCCCACGACGATCCTGGCCGGAGCCTATGTGAATCTGTTTAACGAGTTATCGGAGGAACAATTCACGGCGACGATGTCCTGGCTGGAAAAGGAAGCGAAAGATGGGGAGTTCCCCGAAATCGCTCAAGAACTGCTCGCCGCGGCCAGACTGGTGGCGGCTACGAACGCGGCCGTCCAGAAAGATCAGCAAGCCAAGAGCGAACAACCGAAGGCGGCATCCTCGTCGCCGCAGCGTCTCGCCTTGGAAGATTACCATCGCCACTACTTGGCCGTCTTGGACGACGATAAATTGCCGCTCACCTGGCGACTATTTGTCGCCAGAAACCTGGCCGTCAGTCAACCTCAACGGTTGCCAACCGAGGCCCTTTGGGCTTGCGCGGCGACGCTACAAGAGGCCTACGAATCCAAAGCACTGATTCTGGAGGAGCTTAGTTCGACCGTCGCCTCGGCCATGCTTGCTCTGCCGCACGACGATGCCTGGAAGGAATCGGCCGGCGCGTTTGCCGCCTCCTGGAATAGGTACTATCTCCGTGGCCAAGCCCGAACATCCGGATATTACTCCTCTTCCGATGATAGTGAAACGGCCTATGCCATGTTGGCCCTCAATATCGAATTAGGAAACAAATCGGAAGCCAACAAGGTATTCCGGCAGTATCAGAATCATCTGGGATACGATCGCCGCGCGTTCTTCCTCTTGGTCCGCAACGGCTACCACGGTCAAGCGGCCAAGGTGCTCCGCATGGGCGGGGACCATCTGGTGAACGCTTCTGACACAAGTTCGTCGGGTCCGTTCGATCGTGAGTTGGAGGCGCTGATGCCGTCGTTCCTGGAGGCACTCAAACGGGACGATGAGCGGCTGTTCGCCCGCGTTCTGCTGGTGACCTTGGAGGATAGCGCCGACGAAGAGCAGCGCGTGGCGACCGATCGCGCGGCACGCATCCAAGAGGTCGCTGCCGAATTGAACAAGCTTGAGTCGATTCGGCCGGCGATCAATGAAATGATCTTGTGTGTGCTGGGCGCCGATGAGCATGGTGGCGCGGCGGTTGCCGAAGCGCTGGCCGCAGCGGCCGAGAAAATCGACTTGTCCGCGGCCATCGATCTCGACGAGCACTATCTTCGCGAGCGGAAGAAGAAGGTGGTCCGCAACTTCCTAACAATGGCATTCCGTCGCGGAGACTTCGAATCGGTCCTCCCCGTGGTTAGGGGCATCTCGGAAGTCGAAACCAACAATGATTATGAGAGAGAACGCGTCCTGTCGATGATTATTCGTGATCTTTACTTCGTGGCCGGTCAGCGCTGGGCCGATTGGTCGCCCGAGGAGTTCGCTGGCATGGCCCCGATTACGAGAATTCTGGCCAACCCGTCGAATGAGACCTATTACTACGATCACGGTAGCGAGAATGATTACAATCAATATCGCTTGACTTCGCTCAATATCGCGGTGCACGTCTTGGGAGATCGCATCGACGACCTGGTCGCCTGGCGAAACGAGCTCTCGACCGGACAGCAACAGAAACTCATGCAGCTGTTCGTGGCCGAGACGCTGTGGAGGTACGTGGCGAATGCGGTCGGCAAGCCAAGTGAAGAGAATCTCGATCGCCGTGTGGCCTTGGCGACCGGTGTACTCAAGACCGCCGAACACCTGCCTTGGATCGGTACGAATAACGGTCGCCAGATTTTTCAGCGGGATGGAAAGCAGTGGAATTTTGTCGCCAGCATGAATCAGGTGGGACTGCTCACCAAGGAAGAGTTCGTAGCCCACGGGCCTGAGATCGCCACCGCGGCACCCATCGGCGGTCTTCTATGGGCGGTGGTCGCTCAGGCCCAGACCGAAGCCCAACAGAACGAGGCGGCCGTCGAATCCTGGGCCAAGGCTCTGGAGACCGCGCCCGAGAAAGATAAGGTCCGACAGACCGTGTGGCGTATTTATCGAGCTTCGATGTTGTCCGACCTGAAGCGGCATGACGAGGCGATCGCCACACTCGATAGCCTTGACAAGGAGCTTATCCATGAGCCGAATCAGGGTGCTTTCCGAAGTTGGCGGGAACAGGTCGAAAAGCGGGCCCAAAGCGACTGAATTCCCAGCCGCGCGGACCAGAGGTATAATGACGCGACCAGAACCACTGTCGTGCCGCAGTCAGAGTAGGAGGCCTTCAGAGTATGACCGATCAGAAGCATCAAGTCGATAATTTTGTCTCTGCCGTCCGTCGTCGTCTGAATGCTCATCGGCGCTGGAATTCGATACTGTGGGCCGCCGTGCTGGGCGTGACGGTCGTCGTGGTCATCGGCTTGACCTACGTTCTCCGCGGCTATGCGGTCTCGCCGATGTGGTACGGCATCGTCGGCAGCCTCTCGGTTCTAGTAGCGATTGGCGTTTGGTTGGCCACGCGTGCCGACGCCGAAGTCGCGGCTCGATATGCCGACGACTTTTATCGCCTTCAAGATTCGCTCGTTTCTTACACCCATTTTGAACGAGCTGGTAAGACCGGCGGTTTTTACGACCTGCAAGCGGCGCAGACCGCTTCGCGCGTATCTGGGCTTGCTCCCTCCGAGATCAAGTATCAGACGCCGCGGCGGGCCGTTGTCGGTCTACTCGTGCTCGGCATCGTGGCCTTGGTCCTCGGCTTTCAAGATACCAGCGAAGCGGTGCAGCAACGCATCGCCCAAGAGAAACAGACGCTCGACGAAACCGATCAGGTTAACAAAGAGCTGGAAGAGTTGATCAACGAGTTGGAAGAGGAGATCAAGGGAACGGACGAAGAAGAGCTGATCGATCCCAGCGAGCTTCGCAAGTGGGTTGAAGAACTGAAAGAGACCACCGATCAGAAGGAAGCCCTCCGGCAATACGCCCGGCTTGAGAAGAAGATTCAGGAAGCCAGCGTTCGTCTGGAAGATAAACGAGACGAACAGTTGCTGCAACGCGCGGCCAAAGAACTTAAAAAGGATCGCGAAACCAAAGAGCTCGCCAAGAATCTTAAGCAGAAAAAATACGACGATGCCGCGAAAGAAGTAAAGAAGATGCGGTCGCTTCGCAAGAAGAGCTTGAGCGAACAGCGTAAGGAACTCGCCCGCATGAAGGCCGCGGCCCATCGCATGTCAACGGCCTCGAAATCGCTGAAGAGCGGAAGCAAGGATAACGATCAACGTCGCCTGAATCGCAACAAACCGTCCGACGGTAAGCAGCTGAATCGACTTTCCAAGTCGAGCTCTGGTAAGAAATCGGACAGCGATCTGCAGGACGCGACCCAGTTGGAGGAAGCGATTGAAGATCTGGAAGATTCGATCGAAGAATGGGAAGAAGCCCTCTCCAAGGCGGAGCTCGAGGAATTGGATGAGAGCCAGCTCGAAGAGTGCGAGGCTTGTCGAGGGGGTGCCAACGAAGATTTAGAAAAACTGGCCAAGAAGCTTCGCCGTATGGGGGCGAAGATGAAGGCCCGCAAACGCATGGCCAAACTTAGCCGCGCCTGTAGCCAGTGCCAATCGGGATTGTGCCGATCGGGTGGACGCGGCGGCAAGAAAGCGGGCGAGGGTTCCGACCCCACCCGACGAGAAGAACGAGACGAAACGATCGACAACGGCCAGTATGCCAAGATCAAGGGCATCAAGGGCAAGGGCCCTTCGTTGACCAAAGTTGAGGCGGCCGAGACGGGCACGGGCGTCTCCAATCGTCGCCATAAAGCGACCGCCCGCACTTTCGAAAGACAGGTCGAGTCCTTTGTGCAACGCGAAGATGTGCCCGAAAACGTCCGCGCGGGCGTGAAAGAATATTTCCAGAATATTCACCAGGTCGGCGAAGATGGGCTGAGCGGGGACGGGCTGAGCGGGGACGGGGCCAAGAGTGACGTGACAACGGGCGATACGACAGCCGGCGCGGGGGCCACGAGCGAAGCTTCTGGGGGCAATGCTTCGACGAGCGACGCCGACTAGCTCCAAGAGACAATCCGTAGCAGCCGCATGGAGCCGCCGATCGGGCGGAGCCACCGGTGGCTGCTAATTTTTTTAAGGTCGCGAAGCGAGCGACGAACACCTACGGGAACCATCAGGCTACTTATGAGTACTCTTGAGACGAGCGCCGATCAGGCGGCGGAGCAATTCTCCGCAACGTTCAACCGGATTCGCAGCGAGGTGGCAAAATTCATCGTCGGACAGAATGAGATCGTGGAGGATGTCCTGATTGCGATTGTCTGCGGTGGCCATGTGTTATTGGAAGGGGTTCCCGGTCTCGGTAAGACGGCGCTGGTCAACACCTTGAGCCAGGCTCTGCACCTGCCGTTTCGCCGCATCCAGTTTACCCCCGATCTGTTGCCGGCCGATGTTGTCGGCACGCAGGTCTTAATGGATACGGACGGGCACAAGAGTTTGCAGTTTCAACCTGGGCCCGTATTTTGCAACGTGCTGTTGGCGGACGAAGTCAATCGCGCAACGCCGAAGACCCAGTCGGCGTTGCTCGAAGCGATGCAGGAAAAGTCGGTCTCGGTGGCGGGAGAAACCCACAAGCTCGACTCGCCCTTCTTCGTGCTGGCGACGCAGAACCCGATCGAACAGGACGGCACCTATCCTCTGCCAGAAGCGCAGCTCGACCGCTTCTTTTTCAAGCTGTTTGTGCGGCTCCCCAAGCACGATGAATTCTCCGAGATTCTCAACCGCACCGGCGGAAATCAGCAGCCCGCCATCGAGGCGGTGGCCGATGGCGAAGAGATCTTGCAAATGGGCCGCACGGTTCGCGAGGTGCCGGTCGATGATTCGGTGCAAGACTACTTGGTTCGCCTGGTACGGGCGACCCATCCGGACAACGAAGACGCGGTCGATGACGTCAAGAAGTTTGTCCGCTATGGCTCCTCCCCGCGCGGAGCCCAGGCGATCCTCGCCGCCAGCCGCGCGCGGGCTTTGCTGCGAGGTCGATTCCATGTCGCTCGCGAAGACATCAATGCCTTGGCATTGCCGGCGCTACGGCATCGCCTGGTGTTGAGTTTTGAAGGCGAAGCGGAAGGGGTGCTCACGGACGACATCATTCGGAGCGCCATCGACAAGCTCGCGTAAGCCGCGTGGCCACCGATTTCGACGCTTCGTATCGCTCATCGAATAGTTTTCATGCTCACCGACCCCGCCTTCATCCGCCGCCTCGATTCCTTGTATCTGCTCGCGCGGCGGGTATTGGGCGGATCGTTGCAGGCCGATCGACGAACGTCAAAAAAAGGGACCGGCATTACCTTCGCCGATTATGCGGAGTACTCGTTTGGCGCCGACTATCGCTCGATCGATTGGCGGGTCTATGCCCGCTTCGAATCGCTGGTGGTCAAGCTGTTCGAGTTGGAAGAAGATGCCACGATCTATATCCTGCTCGATTGCAGCCAATCGATGGAGAGCAAGTTCCTGTACGCCCGCCAGCTGGCGGCCGCCCTGGGATACATCGCGCTCAACAGCCTGGACCGACTCGCCGTGCATGGCATGGGAGACCGGCTCGTGCCGTTGCTCGATCCTTGTCGTGGCCGGGGCAAGGCGTTGCCCTTCCTGCGAGCTCTCGACGAAGCCCAAACATTTAGCGGCGACACTCGATTCAACAATTGCGGACGCGTGTTCCAGGCCCGACACGATCGCCGCGGTATCGTGATTGTGATTTCCGATTTCTTGTTTCCCGCCGGCTTCGAGGAGGGGCTCAAGTTCTTGCAGTATCACAAGCACGAGGTCTATTGCTTGCAGGTTCAAGACGACAACGATACCCGCTGCGACTGGAAAGGTGACCTCGACCTGCATTGCGTCGAGACCGATCAGCACCAGCGAATTACCGTCAGCCCTCGTGAAGCCAAGATGTACGAACAGGCGGTCGTCGATTGGAATGACAGGCTGCAGCGATATTGCTCGAAGCGCGGCATCGGTCTGGCTTCGACGAGCCCCGATCTGCCGTTCGAGACGGTCATCCAGGAGATCTTGCGGCGTGGAGGGCTCGTGGCGTGACGGCTCTCAGTCCGATCTATTTCTGGGCGTTCTTGAGTTTGATTCCACTCATCGGAATCTACTTCCTCAAGGTTCGCCCCCATCGTAAATCGACCACCGCCTATTTTCTCTGGGAAAAGATCTTTCAAGAGAAACGAACGAGTAGTCTGTTTCGTCGCTTGCGAGACGTCCTGTCGTTGCTGCTGATGCTGCTCGCTTTCAGCGCCGTGGTGTTGGCGCTGACCAATCCGCAATCGACCAGCGACGATCGAAAAGACGCGCTGATCCTGATCGACCACAGCGCCTCCATGAATGCCACGGAGCAGGGGACCACGAGATTGGCCCGCGCCAAGGACATCGCCTCGGAAATTGTGCAGGCATTCAACGGAACGCAACGCGCCGCGGTGGCCACCGTGGCGCACGATCTCGTGTACCGATCGCACCTGACAGACAATCCTCGTCAACTACTCGACGCGATCGAAGAGGTCGATGCGACCGACTTTGCCATGCGATCCGAATTGATCACTAACTCGTTTAATGAAGCGGCGGGAAGGGGAGATCACCGCATTATTCTTATCAGCGACGGCTGTTTTGGAGCGGCTGACTTGCCGGAAGGAGTCGAGTTGTTCAAAGTCGGCGAGTCGCAAGAGAACGTCGGCATCGTGGCGGCCGACGCACGTTATCTGCCTGGCGAGGTCGGTCAACTGGCAATCTATTTTCAGGTCGCCTCCAGCCACGAAGAGCCGGTGCAGGCGGAGTTGTTGGTGAGCCGTCTCGACGACGAAGGAGGATCGGAGCTGCTCCGGTTGGTTCCGCTCGATATTCAGCCGGGCGTCAACAAGTCGCAAGTCTACAAAATTGAAAACGCCGAGCCGGGCCGCTGGCAGATCGCCCTCGATGTCGAAGACGCCCTGCGGGCCGACAACGTCGCCTACCTGGCTGTCGAGCGACCTCGTCCGGTGCGCGTGGCCGTGAAGTCGGACGATCGCTTCTTCTTCGAAAACAGTGTGGTGGCCTTTTCCGGCGGGGGCGGCTTGCTGCAACTCACCGATCAGCGGCCGCAGATTGTGTTGGCCAAGTCGACGACTCCTCAGGCGGAACGATCGTTGATCTTTCAGCCTCAGGGAGAATCACCGTTCTGGTCGGAGTTGGGCGAGGAACTAGAAGAGGTTGCCCCGCGACTCTTGATCGAGGATCACCCGGCGCTGCGATTCGTCGATGCGATGTCGATGCCCTTTGTCGGCGCCCGGCGCTTGAAGGCCCCCGAGGGCGCTCAAGTCTGGGTGGCCAGCGACGAAGGCGTTCCGCTCATTTACCGGACGACGGCGGCCGGTCGCACGGCGATTGTGGTCAACATGGATCCGGTCGCGGCGGAGTTCTACTTTAGTGCGTGGTTCCCGGTGCTCGTCCACTCCACGGCAACACATCTGGCCGGTCGCGAGGAGTCGTTGCAGGCGACCTACCCACCGAACCGAGTCGTCACGATTCCAGGTCTCACCACCGATACGGCGGTCGAGGTTGTCGACCCCCAAGGCGAGGCGCAACAGACCGACGGCAAGTCGCTGCGGCTGCGAGATCTGGGCTTTTACGAAACAAGCAACGAGAGCGGCGATTGGCGGATTGCCTGCAGTTTGCTCTCCTCCAAGGATACGATGCTCGATAACGCCGAAGTCGAAGACAGCAGCAAGCCGATCAGTCGCGGCTGGCTGCCGGCACAGCTACTGACGATGCTGGCGATTGTGGTGCTCACCGGGGAGTCGCTCCTCTATCAACGCCGCAAGGTTGGTTAATCGAGTAATCTCGAAACGAAGTAGTACGGAACCGCTGACACGATGGAATTGCTGACCTACCAACCGCTGATGTGGCTTATCGCCGTCGCCGTCTTGGCGCTCGGTTTGCGGTTCAGTCTGGTCGAACGTCCCGCCTGGCAGCGATTTCTCTCGTTCGGATTTCGCGTGCTCGGCATTTTGTTTCTGATCCTGGCGCTCTGTCGGCCGATTTGGTCGGATAAGAGTGACGAGCTGCATGTCGTGTTCCTGGTCGACGTCTCGCAGTCGGTCGATCTGGAGGCGGCGAAGTCGGCCACGGAACAAATCGAAGAAGCGATCGAGCGGCTCGACTCGGGTGATAGCTGGTCGCTGTTCGCGGTGGCAGGCGGTGTGCGTAAGTTTGAACAACCTCAGGAATTGGCGGCCCTGCTGGAAACGTGGAAGACCGGTATGGCGGACGACGAGTTTCGCAGCGCCAGTCGTCTGGCCGATGCGATGCTCGATACGCGTCTCGCCTTTCCGGCCGGAAAATCGCGTCGCGTGGTGCTCTTCTCCGACGGGCAGGAAACCGATGCCGATATCGCTTCCGCCCTGGATCAGATGCGCGCCGAGAAGATCGACCTGCGGCTCAATCCGATCGAAGGTCTCTCGCAAGCCGAGGCTGCTGTCGTCTCGATTGAACCTTCGACACCCACCGCCTTTTATGGCGAAGTCGTTCGCATGCGGGTTCAACTGGCCGCCAACAAGAAGGTGGCCGGCAAGCTGCGGATCATCCACAAAGGTGTTTCCGTGCTCGATAAAGATGTCGAGCTCGTTCCGGATAAACCGAATATCGTCAATTGCGACGTCAATATGACGACTCCCGGCGCCAGTAACTGGACGGCCGAATTGATTGTCGACGAGGATTACTTCCCGGTGAACAATCAAGGTTCCTGCACGGTTACCGTTCGCGGGCGGCCTCGGGTTCTTGTGCTACATGAGAAACCGGCCGAAATGCGATCGTTTGCTCGGGTGATGAAAGAGCAGGATATCGAACTCGACGTTCGCGGCAAGTTCGGGTTGCCCGAGTCGCTCGAGGGTATCTTGGCCTTCGACGCGATCATGGTTGCCGATCTGGCCGCCACCGCGCTGTCGGTGCCCCAGATGGAGATGCTACGCCGGTATGTGATCGATTTTGGGGGCGGGCTGGTGATGCTCGGTTCCGAAAACAGTTTTGGTCTCGGTGGCTACTACAAGACACCGGTCGAAGAGGTGCTGCCGTTGGTTTCTCGATTCGAAAAGGAAAAAGAGAAGCCCTCGTTGGCCATGGTATTGGTCATCGACAAGTCGGGGTCGATGGACGGCTTGCCCATTGCGCTGGCGCGGCAGGCCGCCAAGGCGGCGGTCGAGCTGTTGTCACCGCGCGACACGATCGGCGTGGTCGGATTTGACGGCTCGGCAAGGGTCATTAGCGATATGAGAAGCGCGGCCGAGGCCGACGCCGTGAAAGCGGAGATCGACTCGCTGGCCGCGGGGGGCGGAACTTATATGTATGTCGGCATGGAATTGGGCAAGTCGATGCTCGAAAATGCTTCGGCCAAGATTCGCCACATGATCATCCTGAGCGACGGATATACCCAGCACGCCGATCACGAAGGGCTCACCCAGGCCATGACCGAAGCGGGCATCACAGTTTCGACCGTTGCCCTCGGGGGTGCCGATCGACAACTGATGGCCACCATCGCCGAGATTGGGCGGGGACGCTATTACGAGACGAACGATCCGGCCAATGTGCCGCAGATCTTTACCAAAGAAACGATGCAGGCATCTCGTTCCGCGATCAAGGAAGATCTGTTCGCCAGCGTGCAGACGGGCGACCACCCCATCCTGGCGGGTTATCGCGAAGGCGATTTGCCCTACTCGCTCGGTTATGTGATGACCGAGGCCAAGCCGACGGCCCAGTTGCTGCTGGTCGCGGAGACGGGCGATCCGCTACTGGCCGTGGCGCGATACGGACTGGGCACCGGCATGGCCTATACCAGCGATCTTACGGAACGCTGGGGTGGCGAATGGCTGGCCTGGGACGATGGCGGTCGCTTTTGGGCGCAGGCCATTCGCGGGGTGTTGCGAAAAACCGATGCCGAAGGATTGCACCTCGGCACTTCCAACGACACCAAGAAGTGGAGTCTCGACATCACCCGCACCGCCGCGAATGGAACGCCGGTGAGCGGGATCGCATGGGACGCTTCGGTGCTCGATGAGAATGGCAAGAAACGCGCGGTTCAGATCGAACAGGTTGGGCTGGGACGTTACCAGGCGAGCATCCCGCTGGAGAGTCATCGGCAATTGTCGTTGATCTTGCGAGATAAAGACCACGAGAAGATGAAGGTTGTTCACTTTCATCGACCTTATCCCAAAGAGTACCGTCTCGGGAACAAGCGGCCGGAGTCGATCGCCAAGTTGTCGCCCATCGCCGCGAGCGAAATTCGCGGCGGCTTTGAGCCGGAACGCCGCCGTAAGTCGGTCTCCCACTTTGCTTACTTCACGGCGCTCGCTTGTCTGCTGCTCGGCATTCTACTGCGGCGAGTCTAATCGGCGGGCGGACAGGATTCGTAACAGGTTGGCAGCGAGTGCCAGGACGAGGTCTCTGTTGGCCGTTTGGCAGCATAATTGGGCCCCCAGTGCATGATCAACTATTGTTGATGTGTCCTTCTGGCACCCTTCTCGGATGATTCTGCGGGTGTTCTAAGGATCACCAGGCAACCGTCAGATGGCGGGTTAATCTTTGATTTTGCCAGCCTCGTAAGTTACAATCCGACCTTGAGTTGCACACTCGTCAGAGGGTGCGTCGAAACGGGGCAAACTCGACCTACCAGGGTAACTCTCAACATCACGGGGCATGGTCCGTGCGGCCTATTTGTGGGCCAAACGTACGTGTCAATTGCATCAGGGGCACACGATGAATCTAGACCGACTCATGGGGAACACCACACGGATGAAACGACCACGTAAGGCTCAACGCGCCCGGCGAAAGCGACGCGAGGGGGAACATCGGTTCGCACTACAGATCGAGACACTCGAACCACGACAATTGCTGGCGGCAGATACCAGCCCCGTCTGGTTCCTAAACAACCTCGACGAGGCGAGCAGCCCGACAAGCGCGACGGACTTGAATCTACAACCGCTGTCCAGTGCTGCGAGTACCGCAGCAATCACACCGGTCGCCCATCTGCCGCTGGGATCGCTCATCTACGAATCAAACAATCTCGGTTCCATTTCCACGTCGGGCGAAGTCGACACCTTTGTTATCGATCTCGATGCGGGGCAGACTCTAAGCGTGGTTGCCGACCCGGCTGCGGGACTCACTCCCACGATTGAGTTATTCGATCCGGTCAATGGTTCGTTAGGGAGTGTCACAGCCAGCGGAGCATCTCGTGACGCCTTCTTGCAGACGCTCACAGTAGCTACGGCCGGAACTTATAGCGTGACCGTGACTGGCGACAGCGGGACGACAGGTGACTATTCGCTCGATCTGCTGCTCAACGCTGCGGTGGAAAGCGAATCTCACGACGGGTCGGACAACAACGAACTGGCCACTGCCCAGGATCTCGATTCTTCCTTCGTCAGCTTGGGCGTGGGGCTTGCCGAGCGCGGAGCAGTCGTGGGCGTCAGTGATGACGAAACCGCGACCAATGGTCCGATTCTCACCAGCAACGCCGACCTGATCTACGATGCTTCAACCGGAGAAGTGACTGTCGACGCCACGCAAGCGACCGGGGGGCTGTTCTCCAGCTATACCCTTTCCGCCGCGTCGGGGCTGCGCACGGAGAATTTTGCCCCGTTCATCGCGGGAGGTTTTGACTTCACTTTGCCGACGCAGATCGGTGAGCTTGCCTTTGCCGACGACCCGACGACCTCGGGACAGCACAGCATCGGTGAGGTGCTGCCGGCCGGATTGAACCTCCAGGAGCTGAATGACTTCTTGGCGGGCACCAGCTATACCGGCACGGTCGGTTCTGAAATGAAGCCGTTCGATCTCGTTCCGCTCAATGCGCCGCCTGCTTCCAATGTCGATTACTTTCGCTTCACCTTGACCGCCGGCCAGACGTCGACACTCGTTCTACACGGCGACGATCAGATCGACCTTGAGGTTGAATTGCTCGATTCGGCGGGCAATCTCTTGGCCATCTCCTCGCGCGAGCAAGGCCTGGAGACCATCGACGACTATTTAGTGACGGCGACCGGGACGTACTACGCGCGGGTCACCGGTCCGGTGACCGAATATCGTCTGGTGGTCACGCGCGATGCCTCCTTCGATCATGGCATCGGCGACCGGGCCAATGTGGGCGGGTTGGGTGTTTTCGCCCAGGACATTTCCGCCAGCGGGAATGTCCTGGCAGATGTGGGTGACTTGCAGGTTGATCCCTATACTCAACCTGTCGGAGCGGCACAGCATTTCTTTGATGGCGAAGGGTACTCATGGCTTCTCGACGGGACCGGAGCGATTGCTGGGACTACTGACTCCTACGATTCGGGCAACAGCTTGCTCTACTTTCCTAGTTCGGCAACCGCGATTGGAGAGCAAGGTTTTCGAGAGCTGGTGTACGGGCCGGCGACCCACAATGGCATGGAGATCGTTCGCAAGGTCTATGTCTCCCCCGATGAAGGGTTCGTGCGGTACCTGGAAATCGTTACCAACCCTAACGCCACCGAGCGAAATCACACGCTGTTCCTGCTGTCCAATTTTGAATCGAATAACAATACGCAGGTTGTCGGGACGAGCAGCGGCGACTTGGCCTTTACCTCCAGCGACAATTGGCTGGTCGTTGACGACGCCAATGATGGTCTCGGAACTGATGCTTTGACTCACGTGTTTGCCGGTCCTGGGCAGCCCGGGCTGAGTACGGCCACGCTTGCCTCGGACGATCTTAGTGCCTTTTACTCGCTCAGGCTCGATCCGGGCGAGACGCAAATCATCATGCACTTCGCGGCCCGCAGTGCCGATCAGGCTGCGGCACTGGCAAAAGCCTCCAACCTGGAAGGGCTTGGCTTGGGTGCGCTCCGTGGCATGACCCATGAGGAGTTGCAACAGGTCGTCAACTTCGAGGCGGCCCTGTCCAAGTACTATTCCGTCCCGGTTGTCGCGGGTGATTCCCTATCCATTAACACGTCGCAGCCGGCGGCCGGTCCCAACGAGTTCGTTAACGACCTAGATCGAGCGGTCGAACTCTACGACGAGACCGGTAGCCTGGTGGCCAGTGACGCTTCGGGTGCACTGACGCATGCCGCGAGCAGTTCGGGCACCTACTACGTTCGTGTCCTCTCCGAAAATGGTATCAATGGCGAGTTCGCACTGAGCGTCTCAGGTTACACGGGCGCGGCCGAGTCGTTTGAAGCCACCGCTGTCAATCCGATAGACGGCGAATCGTTGACATCGGCGCCCACCGAAATGCAAATCGAGTTTAGCGAGGCCGTCTTGCTCACCAGCGTGGCTGCCTCGGATCTAACGGTCAACGGCGTGCCCGCTACGTCGGTTTCCGTCGTCGATGCTCGTACTCTCTCGTTTACTTTGCCCACTTTGGGTCATGGAACGCAGAACGTAGCCATTGCCGGCGGAGCCATCACCGATCTCCAGGGGCAGCCGCTAGAGACCTTCTCGAGTCAGTTCGATCTCGATCTCGAGGGGCCACGAATTATCAGCTCGTCGATTCAACAGGGAGACACGGTGGCGGCCGGAACGCTAATCTATTCCGCCACGTTCAATTCGCCCATCGACCCGACCAACCTCGATCCCTCCGATGTCACGCTGGTGGGACAACTGCGAGGAAGCTACACGCCGGTGGCCATCAACTACGACGCGGGCACCATGACCTTCACCGCGGAGTTTGCGGATCTCGATCTGAATGACAGCTACACGCTGACGCTCAAGAGTGGAGATGGTGCCTTTGAAGATCCCTTGGGCAACGATCTCGATGGCGAACCGATCGCTTTTCCCATCCCGTCAAACGTTTCAGGAGACGGAGTGCGGGGGGGTGATTTCGTGGTCGACTTTGACACCGACATCGGGACGGCCGCTTTTCCGGTACCGCTGACGCCGTTACGACCCCTGGGATCGATTGTCTACGACTCGACGGTTGAAGGAGAGATCGGCTTCGCGGGTGATATCGACACCTACACGCTGGAGATCGACGACGGTCAACGGATCACGGTTGTTCTGGCCACTGAGGCTGCTCTGCAGGGTTCGCTCGAACTACGTGGGCCGGGAGGTGCTCTACTCGCCGATGCGACTGCCACAACGTCTGGAGACCAACTTGTGTTGCAGGCCGTGGCGACCGCGGGCCCGGGCACTTATTCCATTGTGGTGAGTGAAGCGGGAGGCACCACCGGCACATTCGCAGTTCGGCTCTTGCTCAATACCGCCGCCGAGAGCGAGTCTCACGACGGGGCCTCGAACGATACGATTCTCACGGCGCAGAGTCTCGATAGTCACTTCCAGGGTATCGACGGCGAGATCGCTGCGGTCGTCGGTATGGGAGATGGACTCAACTATTACCAGGCCACGGAAGCGGGCCCCGAAGAAATTACAGGTACTCCCTCGATCATTGCCTTCAATACCGCTCCGGCGCCCTATCTGGATGGCGAGCTTACCGTCACCGCCAGTGGCGATATCGGCAACTCTAGGGATTTCCTGGTGTTGGATGTCGAAAGCTTTTTTACTCAAGACGTTTTTAATGCGTCTGGCATTGGACACTATCGAGATGCGACGATCGATGTTCCGCTTGCTGCACTTCAGTTGGCCGCAGCCGACGGTGTGATCGATCTTACCGCGTTCGCTTCTGAGAATTCTAGAGGAGTCGACAATGCGACTTTCGAGTTGAGCTATGCGACCAGTTCGGTCTCTTCGGACTACTATTCTCTCAGTCTCGCCGCCGGAGAAATGGCGTCGATCATGCTGTCCGCCCAGCAGGTTGGCAACTTTAAGCTCGAGCTGGTCGACGCCGCGGGCAACCTGCTGGCGACCGCCGCGCCGGGTACCGGTGATGTCGATCTCATCATTCGTGATTTCGTGCCTACCACCGTGGGTACTTACTACGCACGGGTCAGTGGCGATCAAGTTGAGTATCAACTGACCGCGACCCGCGACGCCCATTTCGAGAGCCTGCCCAATGAACGGCAGCTGGTCGATGATCTCGATCAGTTGGCACAAGATATCTCGCCGACCGGAAACGTCTGGGCCAATCTGGGTGGCGTCGAATTCGATCCGGCCCTGCCAGAGCCGATCGATCTACTTCACAACTTGTACGACGCCGATGGTTACCTATGGGACGGAACCTATTTCGGCGGGGTGGGGTCCGGTACCGATCAGATCTTTGACTTCGCGCTCTTCATCCCCAATTTTCCCGTTCATGAAGAGGGGAATCTGGAACAGGATGGACGCGAACTGGTCGTCGGGCCGGCGGCAATGGGCGACGTCGAAATCGTGCGCAAGATGTACGTCTCCGAAGAGGACGGTTTCGCTCGATTCCTGGACATTGTTACCAACACCAGTGGTTCGCCCATCGTCTATTCGCTGACCACGGAGACCGAACTCGACAACACCTTTGTGTTGACCGAGACCGCCACCTCCAGCGGCGACGAAACCTTTGATACGGGCGATGACTGGATCGCCCATGATAATGGACAGGTCGACGGGTCAGCGTTGCTGAATGTCGTGGCTGGTCCCGGAGGACAGCGACCAACAACAGCCACGCTGCACACCCGAGGCGTCGATATGACCTACGATCTGGCGCTCGCACCGGGCGAGACGCAGATCGTGATGCAGTTCCTCTCGCAAAATGCCGACCATGCTTCGGCGGTTGCCAAAGCGCCTCTCCTGGCTGGCTTCGGTGTTGATACCCTGGCCGGTATGTCGGCCAAGGAGTTGCAGCAGGTCGTGAACTTCGATCTTCCGATCGCGGACTACTATCGAGTAGCAGCGGAGCCGGGAGACCTCTTGAATATTTCCACCTTCCAGCCGGCCGCCGGGACGGGCGAGTTTGTCAACGATCTTGACCTGGCCGTGGCCCTCTTCAATCCGGCGGGAACCTTGGTCGCCAGCAGTGCCACGGGAACTCTTGCCCATACAGCAGCCGCCAGTGGCAACTACGTTGTCAGAGTACTGTCGGAGAATGGGGTTGATGGCGAGTACAAGCTGAGCGTGAATGGTCACCGCAGCTCCAATCCCGCTTTCGAAGTCGTCGCCACGACACCTTTCGACGGGGAGACCTTCACCTATCGGCCGACGCAAGCCGTCGTCGATTTCAACGATTCGATTCTGTTGAGTACGGTCGCTGCGGGCGACATGTTGGTGAATGGGGTGCCGGCAACCGGCGTCTCTGTACTCGATTCCGATACTCTGCAGTTCACCTTACCGGCCGGTCTGCCCGAGGGGGTCAACACGCTGGAGATTACCGCCGGGGCCATCACCGATCTGCAGAATCAGCCTCTTGAATCGTTCAGTAGTGAGTTCTTTGTCGACACCATCGGTCCTCGCATCATCAACAGCTCGGTCCAAGAGGGAGACATCGTCGGCTCCGGTAACTTCATCATTACCGTTCAGTTCGATGAAGAGTTGGATCCGACGCACATTGACATCGACGATGTCCAGATGGTGGGACAACTTAGCGGCTCGTATGCCCCCGTATCGGTCGTCTATGTTCCGGGTACCGCGACCCTTGTGGCAGCGTTCACCGACGTCTATGAAGATGATCGCTACACGCTCACCATGACTAGTGGCGATGGTGCCTTGGAGGACCTTCTGGGCAACGACATGGATGGCGAGGCGCTCAGCTTCCCACTCCCTCCCCACGTCACGGGGGATGGAGTGCGGGGTGGCGACTTCGTCGTGAATTTTGACACCGACGTTGTTGTTTCTCCGTTCTCGACCCCGCTCACACCACTTTGGCCGGTTGGTTCGCTTGTCTACGAAACCCAGACAGAAGGCGTCATCTTGCCAGCGGGTGACACCGACAGTTATGTCGTCCATGTTGACGACCAGCAGCAGATTACTGTGTTGGTCACGCCCGACGCTCCCTTACATGCCACGGTCGAATTGCGCGGGCCGAGTGGCGGACTGCTTGCAACCGCGACTGGAGTGGGCGCCGGCGAAGCGGTCATCTTGCAGTCGGTTCCCACTGTGGGCGGGGGCGACTACACGGTCACCATACTGGCAGCTAACGGTACGGACGGTGCGTTCTCCGCCCAGCTGCTCCTGAACGCCGCCCTGGAGGGTGAACAGCACGACGGGGCCAACAACGACTCGATCGGCAGCGCTGAGAACATCGATGGGGCCTTTTTTGGACCACTGGCGACGCGGGCTGCGGTTGTTGGCGTGGGTGACGGATTCAGCGTCTATCAGGCGAGTCAGACGATCCATGACATTCTCTACCGAGGCAATGTTCTCAACTATGAACTGACGGGAGCCAGCTTGCCGAATGGCGATGGACTCTTCACTTTCATCGCCGATGGAGATCTTCGCTATCGTGACGAGAATATCTTCATCGATGTTGAGGGACTGCTTACATTCGAAATCTATTCTGAAGTCACGTTCGGATATTCCGGACCCTATACGACCGAAGTCGTTATTCCTCGTGATATCCTGCGAGAGGTGGCAGCCGACGGGGTCATTCAGATTACCGCGACCCCCTCGGATGATGTCTACATCTCGAACGACAATTTTCTCACGATCGACCTCAGCTATCCGACGACTCCTGCTTCCTACGATCACTACGCCTTTACCCTTGCCGCGGGAGAAGCGACGACGCTTCAGGTCTTTGCGCAACAACCGGGTGGCCTGTTACTCGATCTACTTGACTCCTCGGGCAACGTTATCGCCTCCCGACAGTCGCGTGATACGGAACCGGGCGTGGCGATCAACAACTTCATCGCCACAACAAGTGACACCTACTATGCCCGGGTTAGTGGCCGTCCCGTCGAATACAACCTGGTGGTAACGCGCGACGCCGAACTCGACAACAACGCCAATCGCCATGTCACCATCGATGGCGAGCGGATTCGTGTTCAAGACATCACCCATACGGGTAATGTTCTCGGACGACTTCTGCCAGGCACCCCGGGGGTCGTCGACAACACCTCGGTTCCGGTCAGTCTTGATACGAGACTCAATGACGGTTCAGGTTATCGCTGGCATATCTGGGAGGATGGTTCGATCGACTCGGGTTACGGAGGACTCTTCGACGATGGGATGAAGTTGTACAACTTCCCTGAATTCGACGACGCCCAGGCGGAGAACAATGGGCGGGAAATTGTTATTGGGCCCGCCACAATCGATGGTGCCGAAGTCAGCCGCAAGATTTTTGTCTCTCCCGATCAAGGATTTGCTCGCTTTCTGGAGATCGTTACCAATCCGACCGATCAGCCGATGGAGCACGATCTTCGCGTCACCGCGCGTCGCGACACACGCTACGGCACCGAGGTGATTGCTTCCAATAGTGGCGATCAGGAGTTCGGGCCCGACGATGACTGGTTCGTTACGTTCGATCCTGGCGAGACCCTGGCTCCCGGCCTGCAAGTCATCTCAGGCGAGTACGGACTGCGACCGACCTCGGCCAGTATTACCCAGGATGGTGTCAGTTCGTTTGCCTATACCTTGTCACTCGAGCCCGGCGAGACCCAGATTTTGATGCACTTCGCAGCGCAGAGCGAAGATTCTGCGGCGGCGCTGGCCAAGGGCGAGGAACTCTTCAACTTGGGTCTCGGTGCGCTCGACGGAATGTCGCCCCAGGAACGTCAACAGGTGGTTAACTTTCACGCCGGCGCGACTGATTACTATTCGGTCGAGGCGATCGCGGGCGATGTTCTCGATGTCACCACTTTCGTGCCGGCCGCTGGTGCTGGTGAATTTGTCAACTCGCTGGCCGTGGCGATCGAGGTTTATGATCCGTCCGGCGCGTTAGTGGCCAGCAGCGCGACCGGGGCGACAACCCACACCACGACCAGCTCGGGAACCTATGTCGTACGCGCCATGTCCGCGAACGAATTTGGCGGCGAGTACTCGCTTCGCGTGACCGGCTACTCGGGCGCGCCGCTCCCGTTTGAGGTTTCCGAGACCGATCCGTTTGACGGTGAGATCTTCCTCGTGTCGCCGACGGAGATCACCGTCAAGTTCAATGATCCCGTATTGGTGGGAACGCTGACGCCAGCTGACTTGACGGTCGATGGAATCGCTGCCACAGCGATGACCGTGATTGACGTGGACACTGTTCGGTTTGAGATTCCCGCTGGTTTTGGCGAGGGACCGCACGAGGTCGCCATTGCGGGCGGGGCACTGACCGACTTGCAAAATCAGCCGATCGAGGCCTTCTCGGGCCAGTTTGTCGTCGACACCACGGCTCCCCGTGTTATCAGCTCGTCAATTCAAGAGAGTGATTCGGTTTCCAGAGGCACGCTCGTCTACACGGTTCAGTTCAACGAAGAACTGGACGCCACGGTGCTCGACCCCTCGGACATCCAGCTTGTTGGACAGTTGAGCGGAAGTTATACCCCGACCTCTTTCAACTACGATCCGCTCACTTCTACGTTGACCGCGGAATTCGAATCTCTGGCCGATGATCTCTACACGCTGACACTTATCAGCGGCCCCACGGCATTCCGTGATTTGATCGGGTTCGACCTCGACGGCGATCCGCTCAACTTCCCGATCCCGGCAAACGTTTCGGGCGACGGCACCCCCGGCGGCGATTTTGTGGTCAACTTCAGTGCTACAGTTGGCAATGGCCCCTATTCGTTGCCATTGGATCGCGTGCTGCCGCTTGGTTCAATCGTCTATCAATCGACCGCCGAGGGAGTAATCGCCTTGGCGGGCGAAATCGATACCTACACCGTCGACCTCGACGCCGGACAGCAGCTGACGGTCCTCCTGAGTGCCGATGCGAGCTTGCAAGGGGCGATCGAGATTCATGGGCCAGGTGGCGAAGTGATTGATCGTGTCGCAGCCACGACCGCCGGAGACACCGTGATCTTGCAGTCGGCTCCCGCCACGATCGCCGGAACCTACGAGATCGTAATCACCAGTGCCAGTGTTCCTGTCTTGGAAGGCGATGTGGACGGCGATCTCGATGTCGATGCGGACGATATCTTCGTGGCGTTCACGAACTACACCGGACCTGCTGGCAACGGAAAAACGGCCAATGAGGGGGATCTCGATGGCGATGGAGATGTCGACGTCACGGACATCATGCGGTTCTTTAGCGCTTTTACCGGACCCGACGTCAACGATGGTATTGGAGCCCTCCCGGGAGTGACCGGAATCTATTCCACGCAGTTCTTGTTGAACGCCGCCTTAGAGGAAGAACCACACGCCGGCACCGACAACGATACTTTGCTCAACGCCCAGAATCTCGACGACAGTTTCTTTGGACCTGCGGGCCAGCGGGCTGCGGTCGTGGGGACAACCGATGGCTATGATCAACACGCCCAAAGCCAGACCATCGCTGGGGAGTTGTATGCCAACAACTTGATGACGTTCAACTTCAGCGGTTTACCTGTTCCCTATGCCGACGGCATACTCCGCGTGGAAGCTCTAGGCGATTTGCAATACGCCTCCGATATTATCTCCCTTCAGATTGATGGGCAGGATCCGATCGAACTGTTCACAGCCAACGGAGATTTCTCGACGCCTCTTGAGACGAGAGTCAATCTCTCGCTGGCGGAACTCCAGGCGGCGACGGCCGACGGAACGATCACCATCAATGCGACTCCCTCCGCCTACGTTAACAACGAGGTAGGCAATTATCTCCAACTCGATCTAAGCTACCCGACCGGGAAGATTACGCCCGACATTTACAGCTTCAGCCTCGACGCAGGTCAGGCAGCTTCCCTGTTGCTGACCGATCTCGATGGGGGAAATATCGAACTGGAACTGCTCGACTCGGCCGGCAATGTGATCGCCGCCGGTTCGCAGACCACGCGCGATATCGACTTGGCAATAAACAACTTCGTCGCTCCCACTGCGGGTACTTACTATGCCCGGATCTTCGGCGACGGTGTGAAGTACAATCTGCTCGTCACCCGGGACTCGGAGTTCGATAACGCTCCGCGCGAGCAGGCGACGCTCGCAGGACAGGAGGTCGAGGTCCAGGACATCAGCCGGACGGGCAATGTGTGGGGGCGGTTTGGCGAACTGTCACAATCGGACGACCCCGCACCGATCTATCTCGGTGGCTCGTCACAACTCAACCTTCATGACGGGGATGGTTACCTGTGGGATATCCTCCGCGACGGACGAATCTTTGATGGGACCGATAATGCCTATAGCATTGCTTTTGATCATCAGTCATTCCCCAACTTCAACGATGCGAATATCGCTCAAGATGGCCGTGAGTTGATCCTGGGTCCCGCCACCATTGGCGAAGTCGAGGTCGTCCGCAAGATATTTGTACCGACCGATCAGGCTTATGCTCGCTTCCTGGAAGTGGTGACGAACACCTCGGAATCGCCAGTCGAGTATCGATTCGATATCGACGCCACTGTCGGTTCTGGATCCAGCAGCACAATTCTAATCGGGTCCAGTGTTGACGACGGTGTATTCGACACCAGCGACAACTGGCTGGTCACCGACGATACCGATGGCAGCGGTTCTCCGACCTTGTTACAGGTTGTGGCAGGTGAAGGTGGACAGCGACCGAGCTACGTTCGACAGTACTCCAATTCGGTCGATTTTGAATACACGTTGCAATTGGCTCCTGGCGAGACTCAGATCGTCATGCACTTCGCGGCGCAGAATGCCGATCAGGCGACGGCGCTGGAGAAGGCGGCCTCACTGGCCGATCTCGAACTGGATGCGCTCGCCGGCATGTCTTTGGACGAAATGATCCGTGTGGTCAACTTCGACGCTCGGCCACGCGACTATTACAGTGTTCAGGCGGTTGCCGGAGATCCGCTCGACATCAACGCGTTGTTGCCGGGCTCGGGAACCGGACAGTTCGTCAACGCCTTGGACATCGCCATGGATCTGTACGACCCGGCGGGCAATCTGGTCGCCAGCAGTTCGGGCGGGCCGATCGCCCACACGGCCGCTCTTTCGGGAGCGTATGTGGTTCATCTCTATCCCGAGACCGATGCCACAGGAGAGTACTTGCTCACGGTGGATGGTTACACGGGAGGAACCTTGCCCTTTACGGTTAGCGGTTCCGACCCAATCGACGGGGCGATCTTCACCACCTCGCCGACGGAGATCACGGTCGACTTTTCCGATACCATTCTGCTCAGCAGTCTTCAGGCGTCCGACCTCCAGGTCGATGGCATCGCCGCGACAGGTATGACCGTGATCGGTATCGATACGGTCCGCTTCGAGATTCCGGCCGGGTTCGGTGAAGGTCCCCACAACGTCACAATTGCCGCGGGCGCGATCCTCGATTTGCAGAGTCAACCGATCGACGCGTATGCAGGTCAGTTCCTGGTCGACACGATCAGCCCTCGTGTGATTGGTACGTCGATTCAGGAAGGTGACACCGTTTCGGTCGGCTCATTGACGCTGACCATCGAATTCAACGAGCCGATGAACGCTGCGGGGCTCGATCCCTCGGACGTGGAGTTGGTCGGCCAGTGGAGCGGAAGCTACACGGCGACCTCGCTAAGCTACAACGCCACACAGACCGTCTTGACCGTCGAATTCGATGACCTCGAGGATGACCTCTATACGCTGACGCTGATCAGTGGTGACGGTGCCTTTGAGGATCTGATTGGATTCAACCTGGATGGCGAACCACTTGCCTTCCCACTGCCGGCGAACATCTCGGGCGATGGCATCGAAGGGGGCGACTTCGTCGTCAACTTCGCTGCCGATCAACTGACGTCGCCTTTCCCGGTACCGTTCGATGCGCTCTTGCCGGCGGGATCGACGATCTACGATTCGAAGACCGACGGGGCGATCTCTCCCGCCGGAGACACCGATCGGTACACGGTTCAGCTTGACTCTGGACAGCAGATCACGGTGGTGGTCACGCCCGACGCTTCGCTTACTGGAACGGTTGAATTACGTGGTCCCGGGGGCACGGTCGTCGCCACCGCCACCGCGAATTCGGCCGGTGAGGGCATCGTCTTGCAATCGGTTGCTACGGCCGGTGCCGGTATCTATACCGTTGCGGTCGAAGGCGACGCAGGCACGACTGGTGTGTATGGCGTTCGGATGTTGGTCAATGCCGCGGTCGAATTGGAATCGCATGACGGCCCCACGAACGACACTCGGGCTACCGCTCAGAACATCGACGGCGCGTTCCAGGGAAGTTCCGGTCAGATGGCTGGCGTCGTCGGCCAAGGCGACGGATACAACTTGTATCAGGATAGCCACACGCACACGAATAACGTCATCACCGGCAATGTACTTTCTTTCGACTTCACCGGAGCGGTGGCGCCGCGGTTCGACGCGACATTGGTCGTGACCGCCTCGGCCGATCTCGACTACTACGATGAATATCTCACAGTCGACTTCGAAGGGCTCTATACCAGACGACTGTTTGCTTCGGGCGGTATCAATCACCAGACGATATCGGAGCAGTTGCGCATTCCGCAGGCCGATCTGGCGGCGATGGCCGCCGACGGCACTATCAGTCTGACCGTCACGCCTTCTTCCCGTGTTGTCAGCTCGAGCAACTTCGTCACTCTCGATCTCAGTTACTCGACGACCCCCGTTTCTTCCGACTTCTACAGCTTCACCCTCGATGCGGGCCAGTCGACGTCCCTGCTTGTTACCAGCCAGGAAGCGGGTAACGTTGAGTTGGAGTTGGTCGACGCGACCGGGGCCGTGTTGGCCACCGCGTCAGGCAGTCAAAACGATGTCGACTTGGCGATCAACAACTTCGTAGCGGCATCGACCGGTACCTACTATGCCCGCGTTACCAGTGACGACGCGGAGTATAGCCTGGTGGTGACTCGCGACGCGGAGTTCGACAACAATGCCCAAACACCTCGCACGGTCGGCGGAGCCGATGTGCTTGTTCAGGACATTTCGCAGACCGGCAAGGTCTTTGGAAGTCTGCGGGATGGCAACTTGGGCGACAACGACGAAACCCAGGTCTCCCAGGGTCTTCCAACCGAACTGATCGACGGCGAAAACTACTTGTGGGAAATCTCGCGATCGGGTGCTATCTCCGATGCCTTGCCAGTCGATGAGACTGGTGGCTGGCGGGCCTACTGGACCGGCATGTATATCGTCGATTTCTCGACTTCGAGTCCCGGAACGGTCGAGCAGCATGGTCGTGAAGTGGTCACGCGAACCGACACAATTGGCGACGTCGAGGTGGTTCGTAAGGTCTATATCTCAGAGGAACATGGCTTCGCCCGGTTCCTTAACATCGTTACCAATCCGACCGCTTCTCCGGTCGATTTCACGCTAGAGGTCGATAGCCGATTCGGCTCTTCCAGCAGCGTCAAGATCCATGGCACCAGCAATCCCGATTCCCTTATCGACACGTTCACCGTGGACGACGATTGGATTGTCACTCACCAGCCGAGTATTTCTCAGCTGCCTCATTTGGCGCATGTCGTTGCTGGACCTGGCGGCCAGCGGCCGAGCGGTGCGCAGCTGTTGGGAGATGATCTCCGCTTGGACTACGATCTTTCTCTGGCGCCGGGCGAAACGCAGATCGTCATGCAATTTGCAGCCCTCAATCCGGATGCCGAGATCGGACTTGCCAAGGCCCCGCGTTTGGCCAATTTCGAACTGGGGGCATTGGTGGGTATGTCTCCCACGGAACTGGCACAGGTTGTCAACTTCAATGCCGTGCCTGCCGACTACTTCAGCGTGCCGGTCGTGGTGGGCGATACGCTTAGCTTCGACGTCAGTCTACCGGCCAGCGGCTCGGGAGAGTTCGTCAACAGTCTGGGAGTCGCTCTAGAACTCTACGACGAGAGTGGTGCCCTGGTGGCCAGCGCCTCGGGAACGACGTTGGCTCATACCGCGGCGACGGGTGGAAACTACACGATCAAGGTTCTTTCTGAGAACGGCTTTGGCGGCGAGTACATGCTTACCGCCAATGGCTACGGTGGCACTCCCTTACCGTTTGAGGTCGTGGCCTCCGATCCCGTCGATGGAGCGATCTACACCACCGCGCCGACCGAGTTGACGATCGACTTCAGTGAAGAGTACTTGCTTAGCAGCCTCGACGCTTCCGATCTAACAGTCGACGGAATCGCGGCCACGGCGGTCACGGTGGTCGATGTCGACACGGTTCGGTTTACCTTGCCGACCGGATTGACCGAAGGCTCACACGACGTGGCGATCGCCAGCGGCGCGATCACCGATCAACAGGGCCAGGACGTCGAGGCCTTCGCCAGTCAGTTCATCATCGACTCGCTCGGGCCGCGCGTCGTGGATACTTCGATTCAGGAGGCGGAAGTGATCGCGGTAGGCGACCTGACCTACAACGTCACCTTCAACGAAGAAATTGACGCCACGAATTTGGACGTGTCCGACGTGCAACTTGTCGGACAGATCAGCGGCAACCACACACCGGTCTCGGTGAGTTACGACGCCAACACGTCGACCTTGACCGCCGAGTTTGTCGGACTGGTCGATGACCTTTACACGCTCACCGTGGTCAGCGGTGACGGGGCGATTGAGGATCTGATCGGCAATGATCTCGATGGCGAGCCCCTCAGCTTCCCGATCCCGGCGAACGTTTCGGGCGATGGTGTGCCAGGTGGCGATTTTGTCGTCAACTTTATTGCCGATGTGGGAGTCGATACGCTGCCCGTGCCGCTGCAGCCACTGCTCCCGTTGGGCTCGCTGATCTATGAGACCTCGACCACCGGCGTGATCGCTCCGAACGCTGATGTCGACAGCTGGACACTCGATCTCGATCCCGGCCAAACGATCACGGTGGTTGTCCAGACGGAAGCCTCGCTGCAGGGCGTGGTCGAAGTCCGCGGTCCGGGAGGATCCTTGCTCGCCACCGCGACCGCTTCCGCCGCTGGAGAAGATGTTGTTCTGCAGACCATCGCCGACGTAGGAGCGGGTACCTATACCGCTACGGTGAGGGGCGACACCGGTACGACGGGGACTTACTCCGTGCGACTGTTGGTCAACGCCGCCATCGAAGAGGAATCACACGGTGGCGCCTCCAACGACACCCGACCTGCCGCGCAGGACATCGGAGGCTCGTTCATCGATCTCGACTTTGGAACAGCCCAGCGTGGTTCTGTCGTTGGCACAGCCGACGGCGGAGTCGACCATGTCGTCAGCCAGACCATTAACGATGGACTGTTCGCCGACAACGAGATGACCTTCAACTTCGGATCGTTGCCGGAAATCCGTGGCCGAGGCGTCCTCACGGTTACGGCCTTTGGTGAGCTGGCGAATACGGGCCGCTTCCTCACACTCGAGGCCGAGGGGCTGTTGGAGGAAACGTTGTTTCGCTTCGACGGTGTCACCGGTGGAGAGGCATCCACAACTCTCACGCTTTCCCAGGAGCAGCTCGAACAGCTCGCCACCGATGGGACGATCTCGTTCAATGTGACTCCCTCGTTCAATGTCTCCAACTGGCCGGGCAACTACCTGACTCTCGAATTGACTTACGAGACAGCTCCCACCGCCGGCGATTACTATCGCTTTGATTTGGCGGCCGGGGAGTCGGTCTCGCTGGCGATTGCCGGCCAGGAAGTCGGCCGCTTGCAAGTCGAGTTGTTCGACGCGACAGGCAATCTCTTGGCAACAGGGGCACCCGGAGACGGCACACTGGAGCAAGTGATTACGAACTATGTCTCGGCAAGTGGCGGCACGTACTACGCACGCGTCGCGGGCGACTCGATCGAATACAGTCTTGTTGCCACTCGCAATGCCGAATTCAGCGGTCCGTCGACCGTGCCGACTTTGGTCGACGGAATCGAAGTTCTCAGTCAGGATATCTCACTGACCGGGACGGTATTGGGAAGCACCACCGCGGACGGACCGGCACAGGCCGATTCGGACGCCACCATCGTTCCGCTCGGCTACGATCTCATTGACGGCGACGGTTTCCTCTGGGATATCGCGGCCGACGGTTCGGTTACCTCCGGTTCGGACAATGCCTACAGTGGTGGCTTTCACATCGCTTCGTTTAGCGATGTCGAAGAAGGACGTCTGGAACAAGGTGGTCGTGAGATTGTGATGGGACCGGTCACAATCGGCGACATCGAGGTGGTTCGTAAGATCTTCGTTTCCGAAGAGGACGGCTTCGTACGCTATCTCGAAATTGTCACAAATAGGTCGGATGACGTGACGGAGCATACTGTCGGAGTCGATACGGTGCTCGGTAGTTACTACGGCGGTCAGGTGGTGGCTAGCAGCACCAACGATCTGCTATTCGACGCAAGTGACGATTGGGTGGTCACCGACGGTGTCAACGAACCGTCGTTGCTGCAAGTGATCGCGGGACAGGGGGCCCAGCGGCCCACCAATGCCTCTCGGGGTACCGCCAAGGCCGTCACCTCGCTCTCTTTCGACTACGACCTGTCGCTCGCTCCCGGCGAGACGCAGATTGTGATGCACTTTGCGGCTCAAGATACGGATGCGGCGTCGGCCGCGATCAAGGGCGCCGATCTCGCCGATCCCAGCTTCGCGGCTCTGCTCGGCATGTCGCCTACCGAAATCGAACAGGTTGTCAACTTCGACATCGACGCCTTCCATTTCTACAGTGTGGAAGCCAATGCGGGAGATCAGCTTGAGATCGACACGAGATTGCCTGCCGCGGCGGCTGGGGAGTTTGTCAATCCGCTCGACATCGCTGTCGAACTTTACGATCCCACCGGGACCTTAGTAGGCTCCAGCTCGACAGGTTCGCTCTCCCACACCACGCTCGCCTCCGGTCGTTATACCGTGCGGGTCTTGGGCGAAGCGGCTACCGAGGGCGAGTTCGTACTCAACGTCAGTGGCCACACCGGAGCGGCGTTGCCGTTTGAAGTGGTAGCCAGCGATCCGTTCGACGGCGAAGCCGATAATGTCCTGCCGTCACAAATCACGGTCGATTTCTCCGAGGCGATCCAGATCTCCAGTCTCGACGCCTCCGATTTGACTGTCGACGGGGTGGCTGCCACAGGAGTGACTCTGGTCGATCACGATACCGCCACCTTCGATCTTCCCGCGGGACTGAGCGAGGGATCGCACAGCGTGGTCATTGCGGGCGGGGCGATTCTCGATCTGCAAGGTCAGCAGCTGGACTCCTTCGCCAGCAGCTTTGTGCTCGATACGATCGGTCCTCGGATCGCCTTCTCGTCGATCGACGAAGGCGACTATGTGCCGGCGGGCAACCTGACTTATACCGTGCAGTTCAGCGAATCCATCGATGAAGCCAATCTCGACGCCAGCGATATTCAAATCGTCGGCGCGATCAGCGGACTCCTCTCGCCAACCTCGCTTGCTTACGACAATCTCACCAATATTCTCACAGCCGAGTTTAGCGGTTTGCAAGAAAACGACTTTTTCACGTTAACGATGTTGAGTGGCGATGGTGCGTTTGAAGATCTGGTTGGTAACGATCTTGACGGAGAGCCTCGACTGGCTCCGGTTCCTTTCCTCGATTCCGGAGACGGCATCCCGGGCGGAAACTTCGTCGTCAATTTCACTACGGATCCCTCGGTACTGTCTCCGCCACCTCCGGCCGCGTCTCCCGCGCAGGATATCGACGACGCTCTTCAGCTTCTCGGCTTTGCGATAGACGAGAGCGAAGCGACCGGCGGCGTGCTAACGAAGACAGCCGACGTCCTCCAACCCAGCGATCTGCTCTTGGGCACGACGACGATCACCACTGTCGACGAGTACCTGGAGGACCGCAAACCGTCGTCGATCGCTCTCGATCTTCACTTTGCCGAGTTGGGGGAAGAGGACGATACGGAAGAGCACTCGCCGGCTGACTTATTCGACGACGCCGGTGACCATCTGGCGGCTCTCCGACTCCGGCTGCCATAGGCGAGTTCAATTCCCGCGAGCTTCACCTACCACGGATTCCGTCGGTAGGTCACGAGATTCGGTGTGCGCAAGAAAAAAGGTTCTCGACAGGCAAAGCTGGGAGAACCTCAGGGTGCATGTGCGTCCTACGGCCCGTAGGCAGGACGAGGTGCTAAAGCGGAGGGCAAGGGACTCGAACCCTCAACCCCTTGCGGGGCACCTGATTTCGAGTCAGGCTGCTAGCCAATTCGCGTACCCTCCAGAAACACGGCCACTGGGCCGATATTATCTTCGGCCACAACCGCCACGTTCCTGCAATCTACCGCACGCCCGGCGGTCGCGCCAACCGCACTGGTCATCAGGACCCGAACAGATCGGAGAATGTGATCGGGGACCCGCTCTTGGGGGGCGGTTACAGCCCGAGGTTTGTTTGCCGGCTGGTGGCCGATGACCTAGGTTTTTCACAGCTACCGCGCGTGGCGAGAGCCGCATTGGGGCGATGTTCGTCCTCGCGGGCTCAACCGTGCTCCATCTACCAAATACCAGTCGTACTTCCCAAGGAGTCGAACGAATGAAAGACACTCGTATGGACCTTAAGAAGGTCGAATTGGCGGAGGCCCTGGGCCAGTTGGGAGGGCTCTCGGGGGTCACCGAACTGTTGGTGTCCCAGGTCATGACGCAAGCGCCCACCTGCATCAACGATCAGACCACGGCCCTCGACCTGGCAAAAATGTTCCATACCAAGCGATTTCGTCACCTCCTGGTCTGCGACGCGGGTGGCAAGCTGGTCGGTCTGGTGAGCGACCGGGACTTGATCGGCTGCTTCTCACCGTTGAATCCGCCCACCCAGGAAGAACTGGCCGCCATCCCCACGTCGGTCTTGATGAGCACCGATCTCCTGACGGTCTCCCCCACCTCCTCGGTCGACCACGCTGTCGATCTGATGCTTAAGCACGGCGTTAACAGTTTGCCGGTTATCGAAGAAGGCCGGCTGCTGGGCATTCTGACGACTACCGATTTGAAGGTCTTGCTGCAGGTCTTTCTGGAGCGGCAACAATCGATTTCTTCGGAATCGACCGCATCTGCCTCGTCGAGCAACTGACATAATCGGCACAAACCGCCCCCCGCGGGTTCTACCTGTGACGCGGCGGCTTATCGATCTTGATATTCCGGTTGTTGCGCAGTTAAGCGCTGCGCGGTGGTCGACAAATTTCTTGCCGGTGGCATCTTTCAGATGACGATCTCTCAGGTGACCGCGAGGCTCTCGGTACACGCCGAAGCCTTCATGGACGCTTCCAACTCGCACACCTGTCGAAGGGGATTCGCGAGCTGTCGAGGCGTACGATACGCTTACCCCGCCGAGGAGATTGCCAGGCATGAAGAAAGACACCTATCGCATCGTCACACGTGGCAGCGACGGCACGATCAATATTCGCGATTACGCGAAGGCCGAGTCGATCACCAAGATGCACACACAGATCGGAGTCGACGACTGTAGTACCGACTTGGATTTGCGCGGAATGCCCGTATTTCGAGGCCTTATCGGGCCGATTCCCGAGGGCAAGTCGATTGTTCGCTACGAGTCTCCCGAGGTGTTCGAGTCGCTCACGAAAGACTGGGGAACGACCGCCAACACAAAACGTACACGTCGCCGCGTTCGCTAAGAACGTGTCGCGGTGGAGCCAATCTCGCTTGAAAAGTCGTTCGTCCTTCTGGTAGGGGCGGGCGACTTTTTTCGTGCGCCACTGGGGCCAAGCTGGGCTGTTTGGCAATCCAGTCGGATGGACCGCGGCACGCGCGAAGGAGGACTCGCCCGGCGGGGGGCTGAAACCGCCTGCCGATGTGTCCCGCGGATCGCGCCAAATGGCCTGATATCGGCTCTTTTCCGGCGGCCTGGCGGACGAGCGTAAGCTATTCTTGAGATAAGAGATGCCCCCTCTTGGGGCGGGGCGAGACATCTGTTCGTTGGCGAGACGAAATGACAAAGTTTCAGGTAGTTCGAGTTTCTGAACTGCGGGTCGGTTCGGTATTGCGTTCACCGATCTACGACAGCCAAGGAGCGGAGCTGCTGCGCGCCGGTCGCGAAATCACCGCCGAACTGATCGAGCGATTGAGGCAGAGAGAGCTGGTGGCGGTGGTCATCGCCGCGGCCGATCTTGAGCGTGTGAGACGGGGCCCCGATCCGCGTCCCTCCGCCAAGGCCAAGGCCGACGAGCGGGCCGCCGCGAAGGAGCCCTTCCTGAAGCAAATTCGCTCCCACGGCGCGACGCCCTACGATTCGGAAACGGTCCTACGTTTCGCCAGCGAATATCAGACGTACTCGAAAGACCTGACCCCGTTCTTGCGATCGATTGCCGATGCCAAGGCAGCCGACGCGCACACCGTCGCTTCGATTTCCGAGAGCTCACTGCAGTTGGCGATCGAGGATATCGATCTTTTCGCCGGTTACGGTGCCATCGTGCCAGGCGATACCGATCCTTCGCAACACAGCCTCCAGGTGGCGACACTCGCGATGTCGGTTGGCGTTCGCATGGGACTCAGCCAGGAGGCGCTAACGAATCTCGGCGTCGGCTGTCTGCTGCACAACGTTGGCGTGTTGAAGCTTGGTCAGACAGATCGTGCGCGTCCACGCGACGTCGACTCGGCCAAGCTGTCGGAGATGACGAAGCACGCCATGATTACGATGTCGATTCTGCTCAACAAAGAGCTGCAAGGCGTCTCCAAAGACTCGCTGATGGTCGCCTATCAAGTGTACGAACGTTGCGACGGAAGTGGATATCCCAGCGGTCTTGCCCGATCGCAGATCCATCCCCTGGCCAAAATCGCGTCCGTCGCGGAGACCTACGTCGATCGAGTGACGCCGCGGCCGGGACAGGCCTCCTCTCTACCTCACCAGGCGCTGCGATCGATCTTGGAAGACGTCCGGCGAGGACAATTTGAGGCCGAAGTCGTGCGGGCCCTGTTGCAGACCGTCTCCGCTTTTCCCATCGGATCGTTCGTCGAGCTGAGCGATCAACGCGTCGGTAGGGTGATTCGCGCCAACACCGAAGAATACGTCTGCCCGATCGTGCTAATCGAAGATAAAGATGGTGCTCCGGCCAACGCGACTGTGGTCGACACGGCCAGTCTGCCGGGCTGCGAAGTGATCGGGGCCATTGCCGCTCCGGCCCTCTTCGTCTAAGTGCTGACGATCAGCCTGCTCATCAGTCCTGCTCGCGCCCGCTCTGCTTGGCCACGCTTGTTGAAGCGGTGATTGTTGTATCGGGGCTACGCGACTTGAATCGGGCAGACAAAATCGTCCGGCTTGATGGCCAGCACCGAGCAGGCGATGCGCGGCAAGAGGCGTTCGGCCGTATTGCCCGTCAATAGACCCTGGATACCGGTGCGGGAGATGGTGCCCATCACCAATAAATCGACGCGGAGCTTGTCCAACTGCTCGACGATTACCGAATCGGCCACGCCCTCGAGGATATGCAGGTGAGGTGACTGCTTCGGTTCGATCCGATTGAGTTGAGCTTGAATTTCCTGCTCGGCGATTTCGCGAAAGTTGTCGTGGTCGCTCTTGGTTGCCACGACCGTCGCCAGCGAGGCGTCCTCGCCCGGTTGCTCCAACACGCTTAGCACGTGCAGCTCGGCATCGTGCGCGTCGGCCATCGAACAGCCGAGTTCCATCGCCTGGTTGCTAATCGGGCTGAGATCGTTGGCGATCAGGACCGAGTCGATTTTGTATTCATCGTGTCGGTGGACGACCCACACCGGGCAGGGGCAATTGCGCATCAACCGGATTCCGGTCGATCCCAGAAAGAAACGTTCCACGGCGCTGGCGCCTCGGGCCCCAATGATGACCAGATCGTGCTTGTTGCGAAGTACACAATAGATCAATTCGAGCCAGCCCCGGCCAATGCTCACCTGGTGATCGACCTCCAGCCCCGCGTCCCGAAACGGCTGTTCGAGCTTCGTAAGAATCTCATGGACCTGGCCCATAAAGCCGCCGCCGTTCTCATCGTCGGTATGATCGATCAGATAACGAGCCCGCTCGGAGATATCGAGCGAAGTCGCCAGCGTCACGCGGGCGGAGTTGTGTGTGGCCAGCTCCAGACCCCGAGCGAGGGCGGAGCGGGTTGTCAAGCTGATATCTTCTCCCACCAAGCGCTCGGCGGTGGAAAGGTCGACACCAACGAGAATATTCTTGAATCGCTTCATCGTCGTGGCACGTCCTTAGTATGATTATCCGCCGCCAGAAAGAGACGACGTGGGAACAGATCCGGTCTTTCTCGGCCCCCATTGTAATGCGCGGCTGGCAGTCTCGACTAGCGACCGATCGGCGACTCTGTGACGGGAGAGCACACTGGCAAAAACAGGATTGGCCGACCTCCTCCCGACCGGCCGCTAGCATCGGCTGCCTGCAGCACAACGGAGACCGGGCGGGCTGCCACCAGATCGCACTCTGGTGGCAAGAAATCGACCTGGATCGTCGAGGCCAAACTACCTATGCTTCCGCTCGCATTTCTAGCATGCGGGGGTGTCTGCATTCGTGGGGATTCTGTCGTGAAGGGCAACCAACGGGCGGCCGGACGAGCACTTGGTGCGCCCGGGTTCACCGCCGGCAATCTGATTCGAGTCTTACTTTGCGCCTGCCTGCTGCTGCAGATGCCGTCGGTTGCCCAGGCTTACGATCGCGGCACCGAGGACGATGACGAACCGGATATTGCGGACCAGTTCACCATGGGAGTGATGGGTGCTTGTCTGGCCGCCTTCGTCGGCAGCGCCCCCTGGTGGGCGCCGCCCAGAGTGATCGAAGACGACCGGAGCCTGGACGGCCGCTTTCCACATCATCCTTACGAGGATGGTCACGGAGGTTTCTTGATCCTCGACAACGAGCATCTGCTGCCTCACACCCGCGTCGGCGATTTCTTCTTTCGTGGTACGGTCGATGCCGGCTCCAACTTCGATGGCATTGATCGGCTCGGCGCTAATTTTCATTTGGAGACACGCAATCGCTGGGGCATCGACGTCGATTGGGCCACCTACAACGTCTCACCCGGCAGCCATGCCCCGGACGACTTCGACGTTGGTGATGTCAGCTTCATCTATCGTTTCGGGCAGAGCGAACATGCCCAGTGGTATACCGGGTTCGGCTTCAACTGGCTGCGGGAGAAGCCGGAGGAACTCAACTTCGGTTACAACTTCACCTACGGAGCTGATGTCTGTATCGGGAACCCCTGGGTCTTTTCTTTTCAGCTCGATGCCGGGGAGGTGGAGCACAATTCCTACTTCCACGGTCGTGCTACCCTGGGGGCTCAGTGGGAGGGCGTCGAGCTCTTCACCGGCATCGACTACATCGACGTGAATGTCAGCGACGCTTCCACCCTTGTGGCTGGTTTTCGATTTTGGTTTTAGGTGACGACGCAAATCAAAAAAAGTCGGACCACAGTGATAAGCAACATGGCGCGCGGCACAACGAACACGAGTCGCATCAGGCGGGCAGCGAGCGTGCTGTTTCGCCTCTTCCTGTGCGTTTGTCTGTTGCTGACCTCGTCCTCACCTTTGAGGGCGTTTTGGTACAAGCCGCTTATTCTTCATGAGGCCTATGAGAATCCGTGGAGTGTCAAAGCCCCGGCCACTGAAGAAGATCGTGATTTCAACGGTTGGGTCGTCGAGGCTCGCTACGATTTCGAAGGCGCCTCGGAGGGAGAGGCATCGGCAAACCACACGGAAGTAGAAGACGACGAGCCGATACTGGGAAAAGCTATTATTTGGATTCTTTTCGGTGATGACGACGATGATTCTAGCGACAATTTTCGAGATGACTTTCATCAGTATGACTATGGTGAAGATGATGATGACGATGATGAATCAGTTGGCGACCGCCTGACGGCAGCACTCTTTCTGTTGGCATTGGTTGGCGCGACCTCGCCCTGGTGGGGCCCTCCGAGCGCGATTGACGACAAGATGGACAACCACGGTCGCTTTCCGAGCCATCCCTACGAGGATGGGCATGGCGGATTTCTGGTGCTCGATAGCGATCCCATTGTGCCGAACACCCCCGTTCGCGATTTCTTTGTCCGGGCTGCCATCGAGGGAGGAACCGACTTCGACGACATTAGTCGGGTGGGAACGAATCTGCACTTCGGGACGAGGTCTCGACTGGGAATCGACGCCGGCTGGGCAGACTTCAATGTCAGAGGGGGCGGCACTGCTGTGACCGACTTCTCCGCGGGCGATGCCAACGTCATTCTTCGCTTTGCCCATAGCGAACACGCTCAGTGGTGGACCGGGGTCGGCATGAACTGGGTCGACAAGCGCGATACCGACCGCAAGTACGGAGCCAACTTCACCTACGGCGCCGATGTCTGTCTGGGAGATCCCTGGATCCTCTCCTTTCAATTCGACGTGGGCGAATATCGGTACGGACACGCACGCCTCACCGTTGGTGCCCAACGAAACGGATTTGAATTTTACCTGGGCGTCGATCACACCAGTGTGGATGTGAACGACGCCTCGACCATGGTCGCCGGGCTGCGCGGTTGGTTCTAAGGCCTGTCTGAGCCGTCTGCGGCGGTTGTTTCGTGGGGCGCCGCCAGAACGTACAATGAAGGCCTGCGTTCCCCCCCTCGTTTCCCTCCCCATAGATCCTCTCTCCCTGCCCGGATCGACCATGCGAGCATTCTGTTGTTTGGCGACTGCCACGACGTTGTTGTTCTTGTTGCCCTTTTCTTCTGTCGCGGCCGATCCCGATGACTACGGCGCTCAATTCGGCTTGAGCGACACGCGACCGGAGAGTGGTCGTTTTGTGAAAGTCGGCGACCGCTACATGGTCCCTTACCAGGCGACCATTCCCGGCACCAAGGTGACTTACACGATGGAACCGATCCCCGGCGGCCAGTTCACGCTCGGCTCACCCGCCACAGAAGCGGAACGCTCTGACGACGAAGGCCCGCAGCGGACAATCACCGTCGAGCCGTTCTGGATGGGAAAGTACGAGGTCACCTGGGGCGAGTACTTTGAGTTCATGAAACTCTATCTCCAGTTTCAAGCCTTCAACGCGGCCGGAGTTCGCCCTGTCACATCCGACAACGAGGCAGACGCCGTCACGGCACCGTCCAAGTTGCACGAACCGAGCACGACCTTTGAACGGGGGCAGGACCCGCGTCACCCGGCCGTCTCAATGACGCAGTACGCCGCCAAGCAGTACACGCACTGGCTGAGCGGACTGACCGGTCGCCAGTACCGCCTGCCGAGCGAGGCGGAGTGGGAATATGCCTGTCGTGCCGGGACCAAGACCGCCTATTACTTCGGCGATGATCCGGTCCAACTGGCCGACCACGCCTGGTTCATCGACAACGCCGACGACGAGTTGCAGTTTGTCGGTCAGAAGAAACCAAACGCCTGGGGATTGCACGACACGCTGGGGAGCGTCTGGGAGTGGACGCTCGACGGGTATCATGAGGATGGCTACGCCCGCCTGGACGATCTGCCGCATTCGGCCGTCGAGGCGATTGCCTGGCCCGAGGAGGTCTACCCGTGTGTGTTGCGGGGTGGGTCGTGGGACGACGAGGCCGATCGGTGTCGCGCCGCGGCCAAACTTGCCTCGGACGATGAAGAGTGGAAGTATCTGGATCCCCAAGTCCCCAAGAGTCCCTGGTGGTATAGCGACGAACCGGCTTTCTCGGTCGGCTTCCGCGTCGTCCGTCCCCTCAAGATGCATTCCAAAGCCAAGATGGCCCGCTATTGGCAAGCCGATCATGAAGAGATTCTCGACGCGGTCAACATCAAGCTAGAGGGACAGCGTAGTGTTCGTGGAGTGGTCGACAAGGATCTGCCCGCAGCGGCCGCCGAGGTTCCGGCCAACAAGTAGCGGCGCGCGTTCCTTGACAGATGTGCTCTCTGAGCGAAGGCCGACCGTCTGTCACGAGCCTAGCATCCCAATGGCAGCATCAGGGACTGCGATAGGGATTGTTCTCATCACCGGCACTGGGAAACTTCGGCTCGGCGGGCGGAGCAAACTCCGATTGCCCAGTATCTTGGCCGGCCGTTGCGGCTGGTTTGGGGGTGCACAGAATGATGATCGAGAAAATGAGTGCTAACGGTCCGGCGAGCAGTAGACCCAGAACCCCTCCGCCAACGACACAGCAGATCATGCCGGCTGTGGCCAAGCCTTTCTTCCCCCGCTTGAGTCCCAAGGCCAACGGAATCGAGCCGCATAGCGCCCCGGCAATCAGGCCCCCAATAATCGCACCGATCAAATAAGCAGTAGCGTCAGGTTGCATTATTTTCTTGCTCCTTACCCAGAGTCATGTTGCGACCGCGGCCGGCCCGAGACAAGAATTACTAGCCGCCCCGCTTTGCCAGTCGGGTAACGATATTAACATAGATGAACTGATAATCAACACAAAAAAGGGGCAGAATTCGATTCGTCGACAAACGAGCCACCTTCTGCGATATGCGAGTCACCACCATCCATGCGAGTCCTTATAATGGCACCCGCGGGATCCTCTCCTTCACCGATACGACCGGGGGCAATCATGGGAATCTCAATTCGTCGTACAGCGATATTGCTGGCGACTTGGGCGATAGGCGCTGCTGCTCTGGGAGAGCTTGCCTGCGCCGATCAGAGTCGACTTCCGCTAGGCGTTCGTGATACTCGGCCCGAGAGTGGCCGCTCTGTGAAAGTGGGCGATCGCTACATGGTCCCCTACGAGGCGACCATTCCCGGTACCGAGGTGACTTACACCATGGAGCCGATCCCTGGCGGCCAGTTCAAGCTCGGCTCGCCCGCTGATGAAGTGGATCGCTCCGCCGACGAGGGCCCGCAGCGGACAATCACCGTCGAGCCGTTCTGGATGGGCAAGTACGAAGTCACCTGGGCCGAGTATCGACCATACATGGCGCTCTATCATCCATTTAAACAGTTCGAGGAACGCCAGATTCGTGTTGTGACCAAACAGAACGAAGCCGACGTGGTCAGCACGCCATCGCAACCGTACGATCTCAGTTTCCACTACGAGTCAGGTGACGATCCTCGGCTGCCGGCGGTGACGATGTCGCCCCTTGGCGCACGGCAGTATACTCGCTGGCTCAGCGGCCTTACCCAGCGTCAGTATCGTTTACCTAGCGAAGCGGAATGGGAGTACGCCTGCCGCGCGGGCACCACCACCGCTTACCACTTTGGAAACGACAACAAACAACTGGGCGACTACGCCTGGTTCTACGACAATGCCAATGCCCAGGCGCAGCCCGTAGGCCGCAAAAAGCCCAATCCTTGGCAGCTGCACGACATGCACGGCAACGTCTGGGAATGGACCCTCGACCATTACAGCGACAAAGGCTACCAACACCTGGCCGACCGGGCTCACTCGGCGGCCGAAGCGGTTCGCTGGCCTCGTGAGGTCTATTCACGCACCGTTCGCGGTGGCTCTTGGGATGAAATGGCTCCGCGTTGTCGCTCCGCGGTTCGCCTCGCCTCTGACGAGCGGTGGCAAGAAGTCGATCCCGCCTTGCCGCCTAGCCCTTGGTGGTATACCGACGATCCGGTAACCGCCGTTGGTTTTCGTATCCTGCGACCGTTCAAACAGGCAACGCCCGAGCAGATGGCCAAGTACTGGCATCCTCAAGTCGACTCGGTTCGTGAAGCGGTTGAGATCAAGCTGCTTGACGGGGCCGGCGCTCGCGGCCTGGTTGATGAGCATCTCCCGGCGGCTATCAAGAAGCTGGAGAAGCGGTCGGAGTAGGGCTGACCTCAGTATCTCGGCGGTCATCGCCGACCCCTGACGGCTTACCCCACCTTGAGCTGCATCTCCTGGATCGCTGCCCGGCCCGATTTTCGGAACGGCCGGGGCAACGGCTGCGCCGCGCCATTCTCGTCAATCGTGCGGCAGCGCAACGTGTACTCGCCCGCCGGCAGACCCGGCAACAGAGCCGCCCAGTGGGCTTTCGACAACTTGATCGGCCACGACTTCGGCTGACCGTCTTCATCAAAGCCCCGGGTATCGGCCAACATCGGCTGCTCGCCGATCTCGCCACCCCAAGCCTGGGGAGGAGCCAGGATCTGGGCATCCTGCCAGGGTGCTTGGGTGTAGTAACGATCGCCGGCAATCGGCTCTTCTTCGTTCGACTGCACCCAAACCTGCACCTTGCTGAGTCCCGAGATGCCAACCTGCGAATACCCGGTTACCGCCACTGGCTCGTTCGGATTGATCTTGGCCGGCAGGGGAAACGCCTCGCAGAATGTCTTCAGCGGACTGTCGACGTCGTTGTTCTTTTCGCCATACGTGTCATTCGACTTCCAGATATTCGACAGCGTAACCTGCGATAGCCACTTGATGCTCTTGAAACCGTACGCCTCCGGCACCACGATCCGCACCGGCCCGCCACGCTCTTGTGTGAGCCACTCGCCATTGAGCTTGTAACAAAGAATCACCGGCGGCAGACCGAAGGGGTCTTCGAGCACCCGTCCGATGGGCAGCGAGCTGCGAAAGATCTGCTCCGGATCGTCGTTATGATAACCGTGATAGAAGAGACGTCGCAGCTTCTCGTTCGGCTTGGTCAGCCAGACAACCTCGCGGAGCGGCACGCCTTCCCACACGCCATTGCCCAAGGGGCAGCCGACGTTCAGGCAGGTCATCAATTTCGGGAATCGCACCGCGTGTTTATCGGCCAGCTTCATCAGGTCGTCAAACTTGAAGGCTGTGTCCTGCTCCTTGCTCAGCGGGCGTCGCATGCCGGAGCTATGCTCCGCGTCGTCGACAACCTCCAGCTGCCAGGTGTCACGAGTTAGACCTACCTCCTCGCGTTTGGCCAAATCGAGTGTATGCGGCTTGGGGTTGCCTCGCGAGACGTCACCAAAATCGTCCTGCTTGGTCAACCACGTCTCGATATTCTTGATCGCCTTGGCGAGCGCGTCGCCCTGGTCCGCGTCTGCCGTCGCATCGGTCGATTTGTTCTCCCCGGCGAACAGCGGCAGCGCCCCCCAGGCGGCCATGCCAGCGGTGCCAAAGCGAAGAAAGTAACGGCGACTAAGACGTCGATGTTCGTCCAGAAACTGTTGGGTGGTAGATTTCATGGGGCGTCGTCTGAAGCGGGTGGTTGCCTGGCAGCCGTTGCCGAGGCGCGGATGTTCGCGTGCGATAGGATCTGTCCGACATTATACCCACAGGCGAGGCTCGGTTTTATCGGGCACGATCAGCGGGGTTCTTCGATTCTTGATGCTGTCGCCTCGTCGAGCTTCCGCAACGCCGAACTGGCCAGCCCGCTCTCGGGAAATCGTGCCAAAGCCTGTTCATAGTACTCCCGCGCCTTCGCACTGTCGCCCAGCTGTCCATAGCAGTAGCCGATGTTGACCAGATCCATTTCACGATAGCTGGCGGCCGCAGATGACATCAGCGTGATCCACCGCCAGCGGTCGAGCCAGCTGTGCCGGTCGAAGAATTCCAGGCTCTGCTCGAACAGCGGAATCGCCGCGGCGAACTCCCGCTGACGCGCCAGTTCGATACCCTGGCGATGATGATGGGCAATGCAGTAGCGCGTGCCGTAGGAATAGGCCAATAGCAACCCCGCGGCTCCCACCACGCCGAGCGTGCCGTAGAAATGTCGGGCGACGAGGAAACCGACCACGACCAGCGCGAGCTGGGGCAGCGTGGCCGCCCAGGAGATCTGACGTACCCTGGGAGTTTGTCGAGTCATCGAGATCTACTTCTTCTGGGATGTGATTTCTACCAGGGCCGGCGAGAACAGCGCGAGCAGCCCAATGGCCAGATGCCCACCCACGACCAGCAAGACATAGCCGACCGCGGGCCACTTGCCATTCTCCAGCATTCGCGGCAGGTCGACTAGATGAGGCGAGATCTTCACGATCAATACAACGCAGACCATGGCCAGCGCGTAACGTGCCCAATCGTGACCTCGCCAGACGGCGGCGATCAGACCGAGCGGCACAACCGCCCGCGCGATCAGCCAGGGCCACAACCCCCAGTCGTCGGCCACTGCGCGGTTGACTATTTCATAAGCGAACGTCGCGACGACGATGGCCGCCATGACCAACAGTTGGACACCGACCCGGCGGCTCGACGTGACATCTGAGGCGTTGTTCAAGGGGCTACGATTCCATATCCTGTTCTTCCCGCCGATACTCGATCAATGCGGAGATGGCCGGCGAGAACAACGCGAACAGCCCGATGGCCAGGTGTCCGACGAACACCAGCACGATGAAGACGGCGTTGGCGAACTGTTCCTTCTCCATCATCTGGGGTGTGGCAACAAATGGTTGCCAGTTGGCCGATAATACTGCCAGGCAAAACAGGGCCAGCGCGAAACGAGCCCAGTTTCGTCCTCGCCAAATCGAGGCGATCAGGAACAGCGGAAGAATCGTCCGCACTCCCTGCCACGGCCAGTTCTGCCAACCGTGCTTGAGGTTGTGATTGATCACCTCGAAGACGAGCGTGGCGATCACAATCAGTGCCATTGCGAACAAGATACGTCGCGCGCGGACGATGCGCATCGACTCCGTCTTGCCGTCTCCGACCTCGGCAGACGGACGGAAGGGTTGGTTTTTCATGGCCCGAGCAACCTGTTGGTTCGATATGTTAAGTCCGCATCTTCAACTGCTCAATAGCCTCCAACTCGCCGGCGATCCAGTTCTCCAGCCGCGTGGCGGTCGGGAATCGCAGAAGAATGCAGAATACCAAGAAGGCAGCCATCGCCAGGCTCAGTGGCGATTGCTCGAGCATGAACGCGATCAGGCAGAACAGGGCAGGGCCCTCGCAGAGCGCGCCGCCGACGATCAATCGTGTCTGAAACAGGCCGGCCAACTTGCCAATCGGCTGGCTGTTGTAGGCGATTTCGGATTCGGTGTTGGCAAAGAATCCCCGCCGCGACGGCACAGCTGGCTGGCGTCCTTCGGCCACCGCCTGCCGGCCTGTGTTGCCGATGACGTTGGGAACCACGACCGAGGCGATCAGGCAGACCACCGACATGCCGAGCGCCGCGTAGGTGAGAATTCGATCGGGCTGTTGACCTCCGCCCCCGCCCGCTCCGCCGCCAAGATTGCCGCCCAGCATGAGCAAGAGAGGCGCCATCGTCACCACGCCCATTGCCAGGGCGAAGACAATGATCTGCATCGGGCGGACCGCCTTGCGGAGATACTCTCGTTCTTCCTCGGTGATTGTGTTCATTTCGGAGCCCCTTTGTGTGAATGAGTGGGAATCAGCCCGCCGTCAACACAACGATTGGACGCTGACGCAAGACAATCGCTCTGTCGGCGCAACCGTGAGATCGATTGTACGCCAGCGGTGAGGTGCGATCTACCGAGAGCTGGTCCCGCTTCGGCGAGAGGTGTTGATCGCTCGTGGCCTCGAGCAACTACGCCCCTTTGCGCGACTGACGTCGACGGTCCGTCTCTTTGAGCAAGATTTTACGGAGCCGAATCGACTCGGGCGTCACCTCGACCAGTTCGTCCTCTTCGATATATTCCAAGGCCGACTCTAAAGACAATTCGCGCGGCGGCTTCAAGATAATATTCTTGTCGCTGCCCGATGCCCGCATGTTGGTCAACTTCTTCTCTTTCGTCGGATTGACGACCATGTCGCCACTGCGAGCGTTCTCGCCGACGATCATGCCCTCGTAGACGATGTCGCCGGGGCCAACGAACAACTCGGCTCGCTCCTGCAGACCATCGAGGCCAAAGGCAACCGCGTTCCCGGAGACCATCGAAACCAGCACCCCGTTGCCGCGACCGGGCAGATCGCTCTCCACCGGTCGATAGCTGTCGAAGCGGTGATGCACAATGGCGGTTCCCTGCGTGGCGTTCAACAGCCGGGTGCGCA